>ERZ772872.1684-NODE-1684-length-19376-cov-3.074634_pt1 | contig 19376 bp, 17 predicted proteins | sample MGYA00512132_ERZ772872 | MGnify/ENA primary metagenome ERZ772872 (study PRJEB29015, sample SAMEA2737724) | human gut metagenome | biome: human gut; feature: human-associated habitat; material: faeces | place: China | collected 2012 ...
TTCCTGCCGTCTTATGCTTTCGGATATCTGCTGTTGCTGTCCATTCTCCTGCACTATTCCGGCTCCCTCCATACCAAATGATGTCATCTTGTCCGCCTTCCGCACTCCATGTTGCAAACTGCACATTACGAACGCTTCCCATTAATCCTGCATTTGATACTTTTAAATTATACAGAATCTCTTTTCCTTCACTATTAGTAGCACTAATACTTACTTTCGGCATTGTAACTTCTTGCTGCCCTGCTACTACAAATCCCTTCAATCCATTTTCACAGGTCATATATACATGCACTTTGTAGCTTCCTACTGCATACTTATGATTTGACATACTTACATGCGTTACATACTTTCCATCACTCTGTTTCTCTGCCGTATACCAGTTAATATCGCTTTGGTTGCCCGCGCACCATACCGGCACCTGTATTATTTGAATTCCACTCTTACTCTCCGGTGTCACTACAACATCGAATGTTCCTTTTCCTTCATCATAGTTACGTATTTCCGCTGTCACTTTCGGACTGCTCACTTCAAATGTTGTTGAACTCAAAAATCTCATACTTCCATCTGTCATCGTTGCATATACATGCACATTGTATGTTCCTGCCGTCTTATGCTTTCGGATATCTGCTGTTGCTGTCCATTCTCCTGCACTGTTTCGGCTTCCTCCATACCAGATGATGTCATCTTGTCCACCTTCCACACTCCATGTTGCGAACTGTACAGCACGAACGTTTCCCAACAATCCCGTATTTGCCGCTTTCAAATTATACAAAATTTCCTTGTCATCACTGTTAGTTGCGCTGACTTTAACCTCTGGCATTACTACATCTTGATGACCAGCCCCGCAAAATCCTGTCAAGCCATTTCCTGCTGTCATATATACATGTGCAGTATAGGTTCCTACTGCATACTTATGATTTGCTACACTAATATGTACTTTATATGTTCCTTCATTTTGCTTTTCTGCATAATATTCTTTTATATCACTTTGATCAGCTGCACACCATACTGGCACTCTTATTGATTTTATTCCAGATTTTGAATTTGCTTTTATAATTATATCAAACGTCCCTAAATCCTTATCATAATTACTTATACTAGCTGAGACTGTCGGGTTTTCGATTTCAAAATTTGTACTATCCAAAAATAGTTGTGTACCATCTGACAATGTTGTATATACGTGCACATTGTATGTTCCTGCTGTCTTGTGCTTCTGAATATTTGCTGTTGCAGTCCACTCTCCTGATGTTTTTTGGCTTCCATTATACCAAATAAGATCATCCTGTCCATTTTCTGCACTCCAAACAGCAAAGTTCACTGCAACTACTTCTGCTGGCATATCTGCGAATTTGGTTTTTAACAAAACTTCCATGTCTTTATCATCTACAGAAGTCGCACTTATTGTTCTTGATACGTCTTTCGAAACATAAAAGGTAATTTCTTTCTTTAATTCACCAGTTGCCGTATATGCCTGTACTTTATATGTTCCTCTTGCATTACTAAAATCTTTAATATCAAATACTACTGTTGCGCTTCCTGCCGAGACACTATACTGGCGTGTTGTTCCATTTTCATTAGAGACTACTATTTCCCCGTTTGTTCCAACACCACTTACTTGAATATTAGCTGTACCAGCAAAATCATTTTTATTACTAACTTGCAAATTCAGAGCCGTCTTTTTTATCAACCCATATGTATTAGCAATTCCAGCTGCATCTGCAATTCCAAGTTGTTTCAAAAAACTATCCTGCTTTAATTTTGCTGCATCACTCGGATTGCTAATAAAGGCATGTTCAACAATTATTCCCGGAAATCCATTCAACTTGCTGTTTCGTATTATACTTAACGAATCTGCCACTGAACCATCTGGATATTTATAATCCTTTGAATTGCCTGTTGTAATTTTTCTATCAGTTAACCCCAGTGCTACTAATTCCTTTTGAATTTTTCCTGCTAATACCTGTCCCTCATTATGAATTTCTGCATTGTAATTACTATTGGGATACCAGACTTCAGCACCGTTAGCCCCCGTTGCATCTGCCGAATTGATGTGGATACTCAATACATCTGCGCCCCAGTTTTTTGCTAATTCTACACGTTCTGTTAAAGTTGGATACGTATCACTTTCTCGCGTCATATATACTTTCACGCCAGCATACTTTTCTAATTCTTCCCTACAATATTTAGCAATTGAAAGTGTAAGATTCTTTTCATATAATCCGTTTGCAGTTGCTCCCGAATCTTTTCCTCCATGTCCAGGATCAATCACAACTACCAAATCTTTGTTTCTGGAAGCATTCTCTTCTATTCCGCTTTGAACCGCAATACCATCAACTAATGTTTGTGTGTCTACCAACGTTTCTGATACATCCTGCGCAGCTTCTTCAACACTTGTATCTCCATCAATCGTAACAATTGATGCCTCAACTTCTGAATCAGATATATCTTCTTCACTTGATTCATATGGTTGATATCCTTCATACGTCTTATTTACTCCGAACCAGGCATCTATCCCTATAGATGCCAGATTTTCTTCCTTTTCTTCACCATTCTCATTATACTTTACTGAAACAATCTGATAAGAATTTTGTTCTGAATTTTCAAAACTTTTTTCAAAAAGAAAAGTTTCTTCTTTTTGTTCACTACACCCCCATTCTTCATTAATACCATTTTCATCACTATAAATCAAACGTACATTTGACACATTTTGTGTGCCATCACCAATTGATAATACTATATTTTCCTGTGCCGGTGTTTCTAAGTACGGACTTTCAACATACAGATAGTTAATCTTTGCATCCGTACTTTTTTCTGTTTCTTCAGTCAAATCTTGATTTGTCTGAGCCTCTGTTGATTCATCTGCTTGCTCAACATTTTCAACGCCCTGACTATCCAAAGTCTCATTATCACTGATTGAATCCGTAATACTACTGACACTTGAATCTGTTGCCGCATATGTACTCTGTATTGGCAGAATTCCAAACACCAATAATCCACACATAAGAGAAGCTAGCATTTTCTTCCACTTGTTTTTCATTTTCTCCACCTCAATCTTTTAATACGCTAAATGATAAATAGTTACTCCATTTTCTTCATATTCTTTTTCAAACTCCACATATCCATTATCTGCATTATATTCAAAATTTCCTAATGCAAAAAATTCTGTTACCTCTGTTTTAGGTATGTCTTTATATGATAAATGAAGAATAATATGATCACCCGCTATACACTCAAAGCTGGTCTCCTCCTCTGTTAAATCCAAATCAATATGCGCATATCGATTGTATATTTCTTCATATTTTCCTGTTGAATCTAGCTTTTTCCATAACTCCATATTAGGATATGTATTCACGGAATTAACTGCCGATGCGCCGCAAGCAACAATATATTGTGCCTGCACAAATCCATTTGCTAACCATTTAGGATTATTCTTCTCTTCATTTATTTGTTGAATTTCTTTCGCAGCCGGCTTAAAATATATTGCAGATAGTCCCTTCATTACCGGACGCACGTATGCACTAGTTATAATCGAAATTCCTATCAACCCAATCATTATATATTCTTGGATTCTTCTACTACAATTAATCATTAATCCTACTGCAAATAGAAGAATTATTAACATCATAACGCCTTTAGCCACTATATTCATATATTCCGGATATTGCGTACTTGTTATCCAACAACAAATTGCAACAACTCCTATTCCAACTCCCCAAGCCAATAACTTAGGAAATTTATTACATTCCCTATATCGCGATAACAAAATAACGATAAGAAATATTTGTATCAGTCCAACCATATCTGCAGTTCTCATAACAGTTGATCTTGAGTACAATGTAATTTTCGCAACAATTGCTGGCATTCCTATCGTAATATACATAAGCATAGGAATCTGAACTAATAATAATCCTCCTGTCAGCCAATCTTTTTCCCTTTCTTTTATCCAACAATAGCATGATACAATTGTCGGAATTGGGAACAAGCTAAAAAATACACCTGCTTCACTGGCATTTCCTATATCTTTAAACGCATAAAATGGGGCTTGAATATAATAAAATAATTTACTAATAAATAACCCGCCATCATCTTCTCTATGTCCAGGATATACAGTTGCATTAATACTATTGATATACTCAGATATCAGCAATAAATATGACACAATGAAGCTTAAGCATAATAGTATGCCACAGCCTAAAATAATCCAATCCTTAATGCGTAATTCTTTTATTTTATCCCAATTTTCATGTAATAACCATATACCTATTGCCAAGAAAATATATCCCAACGGAACCTGCCATGCTGGATATAAATTAGTCACAAAGTTGCCAAAACAAACTGCCATTCCTCCACTATATGCAATTTTTTTCCATGTACTTTTACTATGTAGGAAATAATATATACACACTACTGTTCCTGGAGCTGAAAAATAGTAGGATGAAAATCCCCACCACATATAAAACGATGATAATACTACTAAAGAAGCCCCCGCTGCTGCCAAAAGTTTATCTTTTTTTGTAATTACATAAAATAATTCCAACATCATCAAAAATGAAAAAATCAAAGGAGCAAACCAACAAAAACTAAAAGCATATTCCACTGGCAAAATCGCATATGATAATTCCCATGGACAATATGCAATTGTATTAAATCCAATATATACACCATTAATGATATTTAACGTATCAGTTCCTCTTTGTATACTATTATATTTTCCGTATGCGTTTTCGCCATATCCAGATGCCAATATGGAGGGAGTTGTAACTAACCATTCATCAGAACGAATTGCTCTTGTTTCGCCGAATATCGGCTTAGAAGCTTGATTTTCTTCACCAGATTGAATAACATTATATGACTCTATAGAATCTCCATGATATTTGTTAAGTGTCAGAAATGCTAATAATATTATTCCTAAAAGCCATCTCTTGTCAAATATCCACTGATACATTTTTTTTACAGGAAATATAAAATGAAATCCTATAAAAATAAATAAAAAAAACAATATATATGCTCGATTAAAACATAACCATTTATTCATCATTTGTAAATTATTTTTTATGTTATTAACCTGCCATATTCTTGCTGTAAATACAACAGAAACTACCAAAGCTAAAATTCCTGAAAGTACTAAATCTATTATTAATCTTTTGATATATACTTTACTCTTCGTATCATTCAAAACCTATTCCCTCCTAACATAATATTCCTATTTCAATTACTCATCTTCTTTTTTATATAATGCCAATTCTTGAGCTAATTCTTTTATTCTAATAGACATTCTAGAAACTGCTACTGTCAATACAAAAATAATACATAGTGAAAAACAAAATCCTACAAAAAATAGCATATTTATTGGACTGGCAATCCCCATAATATGCGATATCCATTCTATTAATTGCGGAAATATATCTAATATTAATACACCTACTCCTACAATCAGCCATGACAATGCATATCTCAATTCCAATCCTTTTTTTCTAATCATATTCACAATTACTGACAGGGCAATAACAATAAGTATCGCAATAATTATTTGTATTCTAATATTCATTATAAACCTACTTTCTAATTTTTTCGATTAAAATAGCCAACGTAACCTTTATCATATAGTAAACAGATTTTTTTAAAGAAATTGAAGACACTCCTCCATTACGTTCTCTCATTATTACCGGCATTTCCTCGACCTTTTTCTTCTTTCTTAAAATTGCAACTACGCTTTCAGGCTCTGGATAATCTTTAGGATAATCATATGCAAAAATTTTCATTACATCTCTATTAACCATTCGTAGTCCAGATGTTGGATCTGTAATCTTTTTTCCTGTTAACAATTGAATTAAAAAAGTAAAATATTTAATACCAATTCGCCTTGTTCCCGAAGACTGAAACCCTTGTTTTTCTATAAAACGAGAACCTATGACCATATCTACCTTTTTTCTTTCCAAATAATCAGCCATTTTTACTAGAAATTCCGGATTATGTTGTCCATCACCATCCACTTGAACAGCCACATCATACCCTTTATTATATCCATAACGGTATCCTGTCTGTACCGCTCCACCTATTCCAAGGTTGATTGGAAGATTAATTACATTAAACCCATTATTTTCACAAATTTCTTTAGTTTTATCAGTAGAACAATCGTTGACAACAACATAATCAAATTCAGGGGCTTTTCTCTTAATTTCTTCAACTGTTTGTTTTATACTTTCGCTCTCATTATAAGCTGGTATAATTACTATTTTTTTCATCTTCTATTTCTCCATAATTTCACTAATTATTTCGCATTGTTTTACCATAGCAAAGCAAAAAAAACGCGAACAAATAAAGTACTGTAATCACAAAACTATATGCTGCACCCACCAATCCTATAGATTTAACCAGATAATTAGATGTTATCAGCGTAATTAATGCCGCTGAACTATATCCAATTAAGATACTTTTTGCTTTTCTCATAATAGTCAGAATGTAATACATAAAAAAGGTCGCTGAATTAACCCCTCCTCCAACCATTAGAACTACCAGTAGCATACGATATTCTTCCAAATCACACCCACTAATCAGGGACAAAACAGGAATGCCTAACCAGAACGCTCCCAACATACATGCCGTCGTAAACGCACCAATCATTCCTAATAATAACATTATTTTTCTATTCCATAATTTGTATTTTTTCGTATTATATAACTCTGCCAATGTCGTTAATGAAGGTCTAAAAAAAAATGTTGCGAATAAATTAATAATCGAAATAGGCATAAAAAGTACTTGATAATAGGCAACATATTTGCTTGACATACTATTATCTACAGCAATCCTAGAGGCGCTTAATATATACACCCATAAAAAAGCACCTAAAAAAAACGGAAAGCATTCAAAAAGAATTTGTTTAATTTTTTCAAAATCAAACACCGGAACTATTTTTTCATAATAACAAGCTATATTGATATCCCATACTACCAAACATAAAACGGAACCTATAATTGCCATAATAATTGCTACTATTAAGTTTCTTGTTATAATCAAAGTAACTATTAACATAAGCGCTGAAATAACAGAACGAAAAGTCATTGATTTTCCAGATAAGTATAATCGTCCATTCAATTGAAACTCTCCTTCGTAAATGTCAGCATAGCCATCTATCATTCGATACACACACATCAATAAAATAACTATCGTTTTATATAATGAATATCTCTTAACAACAACATAAACAAAACTGAAAGCTATCATTGCAACGCATGCAATAATCTTTGCACCATGATATTGACCAAAGGTATATTTATGTTCAACATCCGTAATCAAAAATGTCCGTAACTCAAAGAACGCTATATACAATAGCATCTGGCTAATTGTAACTGCTATCGAAAAAATCCCACCTGCCTTATCTCCAACAATTTGTATAACACATAATGACAATGCCATAGAAACAAACGAAAATATTCCGCTTCCAATCATATTCCATATAAAATTTTTCTTCTCTGTAACTTCTGTTTTTCCAACAATAATACTCGTAATTTTTTTCATTTTTCTCACTACAATTGATTAGATTTTTCGCTTTTTGAATATACTTTAGTCAGTATTCGAGCAATCAAATCAGGCCAAAATTTTTTAAACATTATGAAGTCTTCATTTTTTCTTGCATCGTCTCCAATTATAATTGAAGTTTCTGATTCTTCATGAATTCTATGATACATTCCAATTCTTTTGCAATACAAAAATTCACCATTCAGTTTTGAAATTTTTTCCCATGCTTCCCAATCTTCATCGCTTCTAAAGCCTGCTTTGAATATTGGATGCGGCAAATTATCCTTTACGTAAGTGACAGCCGGACAACATATCGGGCTTCCCAACGATAATATTCTTCTTCGTACAAATTTTGAACCTTGTAAACACCTTAATCTTAAAGGAAATAGTAAAATCCTTTTGATACGTAAAAGTGAATTTTTACAAACAACTTTTTTTTCTCTTAATTCTGCATAATCTGTAAATGCAATCAAAGGTCTTTTTGACATATGTATTTTTCTTAATATTTCCTCTGTATAATACGGCAAGTATACATCATCTTGATGCGCAATCGTTACAATATTGGTTTCAGCTTTATCATAAGCAAAGTTCCAATCTTGAGTTATTCCTGCCTCTCCCTTATTTATAAAAAGTGGAATGTTATATTTTTTTGATACTTGAACTAAGTACTCATTCGGTGTAGATGTAACCATAATAATATTGGATTCAATAGTCTGTTCCTTTAATGAACGTATACATGTTTCCAAATATACACTTTCTTTATATGCACATATTGCAAATGTATGTTCCATACGCTTATTACTCCTTATTCTATAAAATTGAAAAAATTGAAGATGCAATACGTATCACATGATACCTCATACTTTTCGTCCAAAACCACGTTCCCCATCTTTGCGTCTTCTCTAATCCTTTTAACCCATCTATTTTCACATACTTATTCTCATAATATTTCGGAAAATAGCAATTCATAAAATCTATCATTTCATCTATCATTTCATATCTGATTTTCTTCTCACATTTTCTTCCTATATCAAAAAGTAGTGAAGTCCAAATGCGACATACAAAAAATTCCATTTCTTGAAAAGAAAAATTTTTGCTGTAACTTTTCCAATATTCTATGCATTCTTTCATTTCATCAAATGGCAACTGATTCATATTTATTTTTTTCTTTTTAAATGTCAATGTTGTTGAAGTCGGATTAGTTCTATAAAAATAGTCTGACATAGGAATCACTTCGACATGATTTGCTGCACATTCCAACTTTAACATAGCTGGAATATCTTCACAAATAACTCCTTCTCTATAGCGGAAATCACATTTATCAATCAACTTTCTTTTTATAATTCGATTACAAGAAATATATGATGGTATTCTAATTTCATTTTCTATATAATTAGCTTTGCATTGTTTTATGACATTTCCAAATTGATCAACTTTTGTATAGTCACATAATACCATATCAGCCCCGGTCTTCAATGCAGTACTGTATAATTTTTTTATGTAATCTTTTCCAATAAAATCGTCACTATCAATAAAGACAATATATTCTCCTTTCGCAAGACTTAAAGCACGGTTACGAGCAGCCGATTGCCCTTTATTTTCTTGATATACAACCATTACTTCATTTTCGTATTCTTTTAATAACTGAGCCGAATTATCATTGCTTCCATCATCTACTACGATAATCTCTAATTCCTTCATGCTCTGATTAAGAACCGAGTCCAAACACTGTTTTAAATATTTTTCAGTATTGTAAACTGGAATAATTACCGATACCATATTTTTCTCCCTTAACTATTTAAATAATTCGCGTTTTTATTACAAAATTATAATTCTTTTTATTGTACCATACTTTAAGAAATTAAGTAAGTTATTCTAGTTTTTTTCTCATTTTTCATTTCATTCTACTTACACACCTTTTCAACCATCTTATATTCTATCTTTTCACATGTTTTTTCAATTACGCTGAACTGATATCTGTTCAGTCTTTCATAAATCTTCACAAATGCCCATGAAGAAAAGCTAAATATAATCGGAATATGTACAAGATATATTGCAAATGAGTTTTCTCCTAATACTAAGAATTTTTTCATACCTAATATTTTTTGTACGATTCTGCAATGATATATTCCCAAAATCAAGAAAGAAACTCCCAATATATGCCAGATGACATAACTTTGAAAACTAAACAAACGATAAATATTTGTTGGTACTACCCCTGTTAGATATCCACCCAAAAAGCAGCCTACAAGTATTTCCAGTCCTCCAATGATTGGCTGATACTTTAATTTTTTCTGTATTTGCAATAATATATGCAATAATTACCCCTGCAACAAATGCTAACATATAACTCTGTAATATCCAAAATACAATTCCTAATCCAGCATAAATTACCAATACATTTTTTCTTTTCTTATACCCAATCATTGAAAGAATGTATGTCAGATATGAACCCACAAAAATTTCTTTTAACATCCAAAATGCATTAGAAAATGTAGATTCTCTCACAAACCAAACAGAAATGAAAGAAGTATAAAATACATCTTTCAACGTCTTTTTTTCTGAATAATATGTTCCAAGCCACGGAGACTGTACAATTTGATTTGCCTGAACATTATAAAACATTTCGCCTTCATCATTAAATACACAATCAGTGAAATAAAAAATACAGGCAAGGAAAGTCTAAAATATCTTTTCACCATATCTTTCGGCAATCTATCCAAACCTTCCATTGAAAATATCTTATATCCTTGTACTAGTCCACTCAATACACAAAACACACAGACCCAGAAATTCCCATTTATCAGCACACTTGCAGGATTTTGACTCAGCAATACTTCCCAACCATCGTTTCCATGCTGCATTGCACCGACACCATAATAGGAGGCCGGCATGAATCCGACAAAGAAATGATGTACAAATATCATTATACAGGCAATTCACTTTAAACCATCAATCCAATAAATTCGTTTACTCTTTTCCACTTTTCCCTCTATATACTCATCTTTTAAAAACTACTATTCTCTGTCCCAAATAATTGAACACTACAAATGCTCCCATTCCGACCAACATCGATACATTATCGCGAACAACTGTAGCTTGTCCTGCAAGTATCCAGTTGACAAATGGTTTTGCCAGACCATATGCCAGCAAGTAGCAGATTGTAATATTAACTACAAATATTCCCACCTGTCTCCAGGATTTTTTCTTGTCCTGGAAAGTAAAATATTTATTCAAAAAGTAGCTCACAATACTGCCCACAACATAATTGGATGCTGACGATACCCAGTAATTCAGATGGCACAGATTATATGCTACGAACATTACTGTTGTCCCCACAAGTGTGTTTATAATTCCAACTAAAATAAATTTCCAAAAAGTCAAGTCTAAATACTGTTTTATATTTTTCATCTTTTTATTGCACACTTCCTATTCCTTCTCCGAGGAAATACTGCTGTCCGTCTGTGTTTACAGCATATACATGTATATGATACTCTCCCAATACAAAATTAAAATTGGCAATGTTCACATCTGTCGAATATGTCCCATCTTCGTTCTGTGGTAACTCCACCCATTGCAGATCACTCTGATCTTCATTGTGCCAAACCGCTGCTGTTACAGATGCAATACTGTCATCATTTGCAATGTTATAAACAATAACAGGTAACGCCGCGGTATGATAATCATACTCTCCGACTGCTATTTCACCTGTTGGTACTTTTCCTTGTCTTAATAAAAGTTCCTCGCTATTCTCATCTATATCTGCCAGCTTGTCAATCAGCTCTGATTTCTTTTTAAGCTCGGACTCTTCCATGTCGATTCCATAGCGTTCTACCAGTGTCTGTGTAGATGAAAAAAGATTCGTTCCAAGTCCCAGTCTGTCTCCTTCGATCTGAACGCCAAGCGCTCCTAATGTTGTAGGAAAATTGTCAAATGTTGTGTATACTCTTCGTGACGATAATGCATCCTCTTCTGCATTGATGTATGTGGTGTACACTTTTCTTGTATAGTCCTCATCTACATCTTCGCAGAAGTCACTGTCCATAGTCGGGTGATCTCCTGAAATTACAATCGTAGTATTCTCATAAAAATCCTGCTGTTGGATCCATTTTACGAATTCATCCACCTGCTTGCTGGAACATGCCATAACATTTGCATATTGATTATCCCCATATGTAGTTGGACATATCTCACACGGATATCCATCTTCAAAATGTGTATCTACTGTAAGAAGCGTCAGATTGAATGGTTCGCTGCCTGTAGCGAGATTCTGAAGTTCTTCTTTCGCATAATCAAATAACTTCTGATCCTCATATCCCCACCATATTTTGTAATCTTCCGGAATCCATCCTTGTTCGATTGCATAATTATAATCCTTAATATTATAATTCCCATGCTGAGTGAAATAGGTTCTTCTTCCACCAAATGTTGCATCAGAGCCTAACATTAATGTCTGGGAATATCCTGCGCTTTCCAGGATATCACCGATTGTAATAATCTCTGGAAAGAAATTTTCCTGCGTGTCCATATCATTTCCATCGATAGAAATATTAAGTGGCAGACCGGAAGTCTGACCGAACATCGCTCCCATAGTCCAGGTTGTTCCCGGCATAGAATATCCACCATTCAGTGCCGTGTCATCTTTTCCGGAAAAATCCTCATTTTCCTGAGCCAGAGTTGTGAGCTCCGGGATTACATTTTTCTCAAATGCTCCGCCATTCTCTGTATCTGCGTAAGTTGTTTCCATAGATTCAAGGAAAATATAAATCAAATTTCTCTTCTGCTCCGGGAAAGTAATCTCCACACTTCTTGGATCCACATAATTATCATCGATAAATGTAGATACTTCTCCCTGATTTGCCATATATCCGCCTATGTCCAGTTTTTTCCACGCTCCATATACAGAACAAGTCTGCGCTAAAACTGAGATAACAACTGCTCCGGCAATAACTCTCCAATATGGTTTTTCTTTCTTACGTCCAAAAACTACCAGTGCGCTGATTCCAGCCATAATCAGAATGGTCGGCACCACACAGACTCTGACATACTGCCAGATCATTTCTTCATTCGTTCCTTCTAATGGTGCTGTCAGATGATAGACCAGCTCTTCCATCGAAAGATTCGTCCACGTATCAAACATCCATTTTATGCTGAAGCATATTAAAACAGCTACTGTTATAACAATAAATGAACACACCGCACCTGTGATTTTTAACCACTTTTTATCCTTTGTTTTCTTTTCCATATAAAAGTCTTTCTACTCCGCAAACACCTGTTAAACTTCCATGATTATACCACACACTGTATTTTCCCGCAATAAAACATATCCAGTGAATGTCTTTTTACAATCACTGGATATCATGTCCCTCTGCCTTTATTGTGTTTCCGTCCCTTACCTTATATACATTTCGGCTGTGGTTTGATTGCAATGTTCCGCCCTTTGTGATCTTTTTTCGGTTTCCAGTCTCTTCCCACCAGGTCGTCCAATGATACATCAAAATAATCTGCCAGTGCACATAATTTGTATATGTCCGGCAGTCTCTTGTCTGACTCGTATCTTGTGTATGTAGAACGGGCGACACCGATGGCATCTGCAATCTCTTCCTGTGTATACCCTCTTCCGATTCTTTTAATCTTAATGTTCAATCCTACTTGCATGCTGTCACCTGTTTTCTCTTTCGTCAATTTATGAACCAAATCCTCTGGCACTGTTTCAATTATAACATTTTGTCTCATAATACGGAACTATTCTTTTTCTAGTTTAAATGTTGCATACCTATTCGTTTTTGTTATAATAAGGTGAGATTTGTTGAAAAGGAGGGGTTTTTTTGGTTCCTTTATCTGGTTCTGATGTCTCAGCACAGGATATTGAACAGCTGCTTCGGACTCTTGGTGCTTCTCCGGTCTATGCCGGCTTTACGCCAGCCGTAACAGCGCTTCAATATGTTCTGGCGGACCAACAGCTGTTGACATCTCTTACTACCAGACTTTACCCGAAAGTTGCCGAATCCTGCGAAATTGCGCTTCCTTGCGTTGAACGGAATATCCGTACAATGATTGCAGTTATCTGGGAGAAGAACCAATTTTTATTCCAGATTGTTGTTGGATATCGCATGACCGCAAGACCATCTGTCGGAGACTTTTTAGCCAGCCTTTCCACTTTTCTGATGTATCATCCGGCCAAAGACTGGCCGGACTATCTGCGATAAAAAAATGTTATCGCAAAACATAGAAAAGTACCATGTTAGGCATTTTCTCGTGTCAACATGGTACTTTTTGTCTTTCTCGTGTCCCCGTTTATTCTCTTATTCAGCCTGCAGTCTCTGTACCATAGCCCAAAGTGCCTGTGCTGAGTTAAAGTTTTCCGGAATAATGTCAGCAGGTGTTACTGATACATCGAACTCGTCTTCCAGTTCTCCTACGATAGACAGGATTGCAAAAGAATCCAGAATTCCGTCATCAATCAATGTTGTACATGTCTCATAGTCAGCATCCGGCTGAATGTCCTCTAAAATCTCAATTAATTTTTCCATAGTTGTAATCTCCTTTTCTAATTTTTCATTTTTTCTATGCATTCCGTGTTAATCGGGTAACTTTCTGTTGCTTTTCTGGCCTCTGTAAATCCGTCTTTTTCAGACCAGAACAGAATCCTTGGCATGCGCCGGCTCAGGAACAGATAGATTCCTTCTGTTACAGAATAAGCACCCACCCGTTCAAATACAAGAGCGTCGCCAATCTTTGCATCTTTCAGCGGCATCTGTTTCACCAGTACATCATTGACCGTACACAGAGAGCCACAGATGTTCCAAAGAACTTCTGATTGTTCGTCAGATGTCTCCAATGGAGCATCCGGAATGTGTTTATGATGTGGCATCTTCATAGCCATTGCCTGTCCGTAGTAATTCAGATGGTTCAGTCCTCCATCTACGATACAGTAGTTCTGTCCGTGGTTGACTTTCTGATCTACGATACGAGTCACGTAATAACCACAGTATGCTGCAATATAGCGTCCCATTTCCAAAGTGATTTTCCCCTGGAATTTTAATGTTGCAAGCGTATCTGCAAATTGCTGCAGCAATGACTCATCATCTACCTCATCTTCATTTTCAAAATAAGGGATATAAAATCCCGGTCCATATTCCAGAACTTCAGCATCATAATCGCATGTTTCTTTCAGACGGGTAAGTATGTCATCCAGCCAATGCAGCTCTTTTTCAATCTTAGAGAACTTCTTTTTCTGAGTACCGGAATAGCACTGGATCCCTTCAATTCGCACATGTGGGTAGTAGTCCTTTTTGGAAACAATATCAAAAACTTCTTCTTCATCAATGCCGAACTGGTTTCCACTTGTCACACGGATCAGTGCATTGATCGTAATGTTTTCTTCTTTTGCACACATTTCCAAAAGTTCCAAATGCTTCCTGGATTCGATTGTATACACACCTGCATTCCCGTAAGTATGCATCGCATAGGTAATGTCGCATTTTTCCTTATTCACACCGGACAGTACAATTCTCTCCATTGGAATTCCGACTGTCTCACAAATGTGAAATTCTCCTGGGGAACATACCTCGAATTTGTCTGCCGTGTCCTTTAATGGCCCAATCAGAAATGGATTGGCTTTCATTGCAAAACAGATTTCTGTCCGTTCGCCCAGTATCGTTTTCATCATCTGAACTCTGGATTTTAACATATCCAGTTCAAAGATATACGCAGGAGTCTCTTCCTGTCTAAGATAAGCTTGTAAGATTTCCTGATTCATAAGCTTCCTCCAGTTTCTTACGGTCGATTTTTCCATTTTTCGTAAGTGGAAATTCTTCTACTTTCACAAATACATTCGGAATCATGAATCCCGGAAGTCTTGTCCCGATTGCCCGGACGATTTGTTTCTTTTCCAGGTCTCCTTCATAGAATGCAAGAATTTTCCCCTTTGCCTCATCATACATGCAAAGGCTCCGACCTAGTCCTTCCACTGTCTCCAGCGCAGTCTCAATCTCTCCAAGTTCAATGCGATGTCCCATATGCTTGATTTGGAAATCTTTTCGTGATGCGAAGTACAGATTTCCATCTTCGCCGTAATATGCCAGATCTCCTGTCCGGTAGATTGGCTCTAGATAAGATTGATTCAATGGATTTTGCACAAATGCTCTGTCCGTCTGTTCCGGGTTATTGTAATATCCAAGTGACAAAGCAGTACCGGATACACAGATTTCTCCTTTTTCTCCTGGTTTTGTCACTTCCCGGTCTTCTTCATCTAAGAGAAATACCTTTTCATTTGGAAATGGTTTTCCAATCGGAAGATTTTCTCCTGGTTCATACTCGCGGTCAATAATATGATACGTACAGTTACATGTAATTTCAGTCGGACCGTAAACATTCACATACATAGCTTCCGGCAGATATTTCTTCCAGATGTTCAGATGCTTCACCGGCATTACTTCTCCACTGAATATGACTTTACGGATCTTCTGTGGCACTTTGTAATCAAATCCTTTTAATGTGGATATGATACACAGTGCAGAGACTGCCCAGATCAGAGTCGTTACTTCCCGCTCGACCAGATAATCCAGAAGTTTTGTCGGAAATGAGAAAAACTTCTTTGGAATGATCTGCATAGTTGCTCCACATTTTAAAGTAGAGTAGATGTCTTTTACCGACACATCAAAATCGAATGGTGCCTGATTTCCAATAACATCATGTTCCGTAATGTTGAATAATCTTGTAAATTCTTCTATAAAGTCAATGACTGATCTGTGGCTTACAACTACACCTTTTGGTACACCAGTGGAACCGGAAGTGAAGATTGCGTAGAGCGGATCCACATCCCGGCTCTGTTTTCTTACATTATCAAGATATGTCGTATCTTCCTGTGTCTGAAGTGCCTCTTCCATCATAATGACTTTGCCGTCAAATTCCAGACGCTCTCTTGGTTTATCATAGGCCGGATCCGTCAACAGGACTTCTGCCTGTAATGTATCCAACACTGATCTTAGACGTTCTGTTGGAAGTTTCGGATCCAACAGAATATAAAAACAGCCTGCAGATACGATTCCCATAAATGCATAAATAGCTTTTACGCCTTTCTCCATAAGTACAGGAACCGGTTTTCCAGGAGTTACTTCCATCCCCAGTCTTGTTCCTACTGCTCTGGCACTTTTGATCAGTTCGTCGTATGTGCACGCTGTCTCCTCATCTGCAAAGGCAATCTTACCCGGAAATCTCCGGGCAGACTCCTCTGCATAGCATAAAATATTTCGAATCAATTTCTTACTCCCCTAATCCACTTTCTACAGCTTCTATCATTGCTTTTAATGCTTTTTCTTCTTCTTCCCCTTCACAGATCAGCAAAATCTCATCTCCGGATTTGATTCCGGCACCAAGGATACTTAATACACTCTTGGCGTTGGCAATAGAATTCTCATACTCAAATGTGATCCGGCACTCAAATTTGTTTGCGATATTGCTGAAAATTCCAGCCGGACGCAGATGCAGTCCTGTTGGATTTGTGATTTTTACTTTCTGACTTACCATAGCTCTGCTCCTTATTTCTCTTCCAATATAACATTTACAGATACCGTGCTCTCAAGCACACAGCCATCCGGAACGCCTACCGTTACCGGGACTGTATAAGTTCCAGCCGTCTGGTAGTTCTTAAGATCAATGCTTACATTATCACTGATCTTATATTGATCCAGTATATCTCCCGGCCCGCGGATCTGAATCTCCAGTACATCTGCTGATTCATAGCTTAGTGATAATCCATTTGCCAGGTTATTTACCTTGATGGCTCCCATAGAAATATCATAAGATTTTGTTCCATCTTTGTCAATTCCTACAGTCACAACTACAGATCCGGCATTTTCATCTGTCAGTGAAATATCTTCCGGAAGATAATCTGTGATGTCCACAACTTTCTCTGTCTTAGAAGTCAGTCCGGACATATTGAGTGCCGATGCCGGAACTGAGATCTTCTTCAACTTTTTCAGTTCTTCCGCTCTGCCGGTCACATTTACATGATCCGGCTCATACTTGATATCGCTGACGGAATATCCGTCTGCTGCAGTAATCTGTGAAGTATCAAATTCAACCTTAACGCTCTTTGTCTCAAGCACCTGCACACTGACAGATACACCTTCCGTACCAAGGTTATTGGCAAGAAGTGACTGGTCGATCACATTGTTATCACTATCGTATAATACAAGCTCTGATTTTGTCACAACGTCTTCAGATAATCCGGATACGCTGACAGATGCCTCAACTTTACTGATGGAATCAATGACAGACTTCGGTCCCCGGATAGATACCATCTCCGGCACTGCCTGAATCTCTCCAAGTGTATAGCCATCTCGAACGGTTCCTGTCGTCTTTGGAACAATCGGGAATTTCTTCGTCTCTTCATCTTCCAGTTTTACCTGAAGATTACGTGGAGATACTTCTACACTTTCATAGCTGACTCCTGTAATCTCAACGCTGATTGGAATCTGTGTCTGAAGTGTCAGCTCTTTCATGTCTGCAGTCGCTTTTATATTATCTGCTTTTATCTTATTAAGTACAGATCTCTTTGCCCGTACTGTCACAGAGACATTCTGCGTGCCATCCTCAATCTGATAAGTCTGATTGGTCGCCGCAAGCACCTCTGCATTCGTTACCACTACCGGTATATTATTAAATGTCTGGGTTGTTACCGGGTCATCGATATTTACCACAATCAGCCACAGCATCACTGCCAGGAGGAAGGATAATATCTTAAGGCCCCAATTATTCATCAGTCCTTTTTTCATCTTTATTCCTTCCTTTCCATATATGTTGCAGGAAATTCTTATTCTCCGGCTTTCTGTTCTGTATATAAGTCAGCTTCTCGCGAAGTTCTTCCCTCGTCACTGCCCGATCAAGCACACCTCCCTGTGCTACAGATACCTTGCCGTTCTCCTCAGACACAACGATGATCAGAGCATCACTGACCTCACTCATGCCTACCGCTGCTCTGTGCCTTGTTCCAAGCTCCTTGCTAAGCCCCATGTTATCAGACAATGGCAGATAACATGTCGCAGATACAATTCTGTCACCACGGATAATGATAGCACCATCGTGAAGTGGTGTGTTGTGCTCGAATATATTCATCAGTACCTGCATGGATACGAGACAGTCCATCTTAATCCCGGTACTTTCATACTCCGTCAGATGTATTGCCTGTTCCACCACGATCAGTGCTCCTGTCTTCACGCGTCCCATGTTGTAAGCTGCATCGATAATACTGTCCATGGTATCTTCACTGAACCTGCTGCTTTCTTTGTTCGTCTCAAATGGTACGATCGAACTCAGGAACTGCTTCTCCCCAAGCTTTTCCAGAGCCCTTCGAAGTTCCGGCTGAAATACTACAACTGCCGCCGTAGCCAGTACCGTTACCGAATTCCTTGCCAGGAATAAAATTGTATGCATCTTAAAAACTGCTGCAAGCAATACAAAGATACCAAGTACAACAATTCCTCTCATCAGCATCCATGCTTTTGTATTGATCAGCCACATTGCAATATGATAGATCAGATATGTCAAAATCAGGATTTCAATAATATCTGTCAGATGCATATCCGGAAAATACAGTTCCTGACTGACGGCTCCTAATACATGCATAATATACTGTTTCACCCGGTCACCCCCTTTTGCTAAAATTATTATTTATCTTCCCATTAAAAATTCTTTTTATCTCATATCAGGATCATTTTCAAAACTTCTTCTTAAAAGCTCCTGATCCACATCAGCGTCCATAACATTACGTCTTTTTGATGCCGGACGTTTTTTTTTTTTTTGTCCCTGAGAAAATTGATTACACATGGGTGTCAAGACTCATACTGGATATA
>ERZ772872.1694-NODE-1694-length-19301-cov-6.617375_pt1 | contig 19301 bp, 17 predicted proteins | sample MGYA00512132_ERZ772872 | MGnify/ENA primary metagenome ERZ772872 (study PRJEB29015, sample SAMEA2737724) | human gut metagenome | biome: human gut; feature: human-associated habitat; material: faeces | place: China | collected 2012 ...
TCACCACCGCGCAATGCGAATCGAAAATCACGTACATCGACGGCAAGAACTCGATTCTGCGCTACCGCGGCTATCCGATCGAGCAGCTGTGCGAACAGTCCGACTTCCTTGAAGTCGCTTGGCTGCTGCGTCACGGCGAACTGCCGAACAAGGACCAGTACGACCGTTTCATCTCCGACATCAACCACCGCACGATGGTGGGGGAGGACTTCCGTACGTTCATGGGCTCCTTCCCGCGCACCGCGCATCCGATGAGTGTGATGGCGTCCGCGGTCAACGCGCTCGCCACGTTCTACCCGGACACCACGGACATCAACGATTCCGACCAGCTGGACGAAGCGGCAACCATCATCATGGCCAAGGCGCGCACCATCGTCAGCTACATCTTCCGCCGCCGTCGCGATGAGCCGATGCTGTACCCGGACTACTCGCGCGGCTATGTCGACGATTTCCTGCGCATGTGCTTCGCCGTGCCGTATGAGCCGTTCGAATCCGATCCTCTGTATGTGCACGCGCTTGGCCGTCTGCTCATCATCCATGCCGACCACGAGCAGAACTGCTCCACGTCCGTGGTGCGCATCGCCGGTTCGGCGCACGCCAACCTGTATTCCGCGGTCGCGGCCGGCATCAACGCGCTGTCCGGCCCACTGCACGGCGGCGCCAACGAGGCGGTGCTCCGCCAGCTCAAGGCCATCCGAGACTCCGGCAAAACCGTCAAGGAATTCGTGGAGGACGCGAAGGCCAACGGGCATCGCATCTCCGGCCTCGGCCACCGCGTGTACAAGTCGTACGATCCGCGCGCGGCGATCGCCAAGACCTATCTGCAGAAGATCATGGAACGCGCCGACACGTTGAAGCTGCCGGCGGACGAGCGCGCGCTGTTCGACGTGGCCACCGAACTGGAGCAGATCGCATTGAGCGACGATTACTTCGTGTCCCGTCATCTGTATCCGAACGTCGACTTCTACACGGGACTGATCTACCGTGCGATCGGCTTCGATCCGTCCATGTTCACCACGCTGTTCGCGTTGGGCCGCATCCCCGGCTGGATCGCGCAGTACCGTGAGATGCTCGCCGATCCGAACACGAAGATCGGCCGTCCGCGCCAGGTGTACACCGGCTACACGGAACGCGATTACGTGCCGATGGACCAGCGCCACTGAACGATATTGACACGCGGCTCCGGTTTCGGACGTGCGCATGCGCCTGCCATGGCTTGCCGCTACAGTGTTTCAAGGAACGAAAGAACCTAACGAATCGCTGGAACCGGTCTACGGCTCCGGCATGGTCAAAGGAGCGTACACATGACTGAACAGCGCACCGCATGGGGTTGGGGTCTGGCAAGCATCGATGCGGCCGGCAACACCCTTGACGTGTGGTATCCGGAACTCACGTTGGGCGAGGCTCCGGCTGAAACCTCGCGTCCGAATCACAACTTCGGCGCCATCGCGCATGACGAGGCCGACGCGCGTGGCGTGCGCCGCATGCCCGTGTTCACCGTGTCCAAGCTGGACGAGCCGATCGAGGACGCCGCCGACGCCTATCTGCGTCTGCACCTGCTGAGCATGCGTCTGGCCAAGCCGAACACGTTGAATCTCGACGGCATCTTCGCCAAGCTCAACAACGTGGTGTGGACCAACTACGGTCCGTTCGCCGTCGACGATTTCGCTTTGCGCAAGCTTGACGTGATGGCCGCCACCCGACAGTCCGGAGCCGTGTTGGCGCCGCACGTCGATGTGAACGTGCTGTCGATTGACAAGTTCCCCCGCATGGTCGACTACGTCGTGCCGACCGGCGTGCGCATCGGCGACGCCGACCGCGTGCGACTGGGCGCGCACCTGTCCGAAGGCACCACCGTCATGCACGCCGGCTTCGTGAACTTCAATGCGGGCACCCTCGGCGTCTCCATGGTCGAAGGCCGCGTCTCGCAAGGCGTCGTGGTCGGCAACGGCTCCGACATCGGCGGCGGCGCGTCCATCATGGGCACCCTGTCCGGCGGCGGCAAGCTCAAGAACTCCATCGGCGAGCATTCCCTGCTCGGCGCGAACGCCGGCATCGGCATCTCCCTGGGAGACAACTGCGTGGTCGAAGCGGGCCTGTACGTCACCGCCGGCACCAAGGTCACCATCTACGACAAGGCCAAGGTCGCCGCCGGCGAACCGCTCGAAACCGTCAAGGGCGCCGAACTGTCCGGCAAGGACAACATCCTGTTCATCCGCAACTCCGTGTCCGGCCGCATCGAGGCGCGCTACCGCAAGACCGGCATCGAGCTCAACGAGAAACTCCACAAGAACTGAAAACGGAATGGCGGAGAGCGTCATCCGCGCTCTCCGCAAGAGGAAACTCGTGAAAATCACACTGATCACCGTCGGCAAGGTCAAAGAAAAGTATCTGCGCGACGCCATCGCGGAATATTCGAAACGACTGGGCCGGTATTGCAAGCTCGACATCGTCGAAGTGGCCGACGAGAAGACACCGGAGCACGCCAGCGACGGACTCGAACGGCAGATCAAGGCCAAAGAGGGCGAACGCATCGCCAAACATATTCGTGACGATGCGTTCGTCATCGCCCTCGCCATCGAAGGCAAGCAGCTCACCAGCGAACAGCTCGCCGCGAAAATCAACGACCTCGGACTCCACGGCACCAGCCATATCCAACTCATCATCGGCGGCTCATTGGGACTCGACCCCGCGATCCTCAAACGAGCCGACTACCTGCTGAGCTTTTCCAAAATGACGTTCCCGCACCAGCTGATGCGGGTGATTCTGCTGGAGCAGATCTATCGCGCATACAAAATCAACGCCGGAGAACCTTACCACAAGTGATTTTCGAGGCGTTTCGCAAGAAACGCTAAGTAGGGGCGAGCCGGTATAGTGGCGCGTATGAGTGACTACAGGGACGAACGCGAGCAGCGAGAACGCCGTCGCCGCACCATGGTGCGCACGGTGTGCATCGTCATCGCCGCGGCGATGCTGCTGAGTCTGGTCATTCCTGCGATCTACGCGGGGCTTTGACGCCTTCGGGCCCGTATGATCCGAAACGGGCCCCGGTTTCCCGTATGCGTGCGGACAGGTTCGCGGTCCGTCCATGTGGGAAATGGATGTGGGCACGTGGAAAAACCTTATGGATTGTGCGGGAGCCGTGGACGGCTCCATGTCAGAATAGTCAGGAACGTAATAGAAATGTATGGTGTAAACGATGGCAGAATTTGATTACTCCGAGGCGATCAGCGAAGCGCGCGCCAAATACGAGTCCATTTCCAAGGCCCTCGACGTCGATCGACTGACCGCCGAGGCCAAGGACCTTGAAGTGAAAGCGGCCGAACCCGGATTGTGGGACGATCCGGAAAACGCACAGAAAGTGACCAGCAAGTTGTCCGCGGTGCAGTCGCAGCTCAAGCGTCTGGCATCCGCCGACCAGCGCATCGAGGACGTGGAGACCCTGGTCGAGCTTGGCCAGGAGGAAGAGGACGCCGACACGTTGGCCGAGGCGAAGGCCGAAGTCGAAAGCATCCAGAAGGATCTCGACGATATGGAGATCCAGACGCTGCTTGACGGCGAATACGACGAACGTTCCGCCGTGGTGACGATCCGTTCCGGCGCCGGCGGCGTGGATGCGGCCGATTTCGCGCAGATGCTGCTGCGCATGTACCTGCGTTGGGCGGAACGCAACGGATACAAGGCCAAGGTCATGGACACCTCCTACGCGGAAGAAGCCGGCATCAAGTCGGCCACGTTCCAGGTGGACGCCCCGTACGCATACGGGCGACTGAGCGTGGAGGGTGGCACCCACCGTCTGGTGCGTATCTCCCCGTTCGACAACCAGGGCCGCCGTCAGACCAGCTTCGCCGCCGTGGAAGTGGTGCCGCTGGTCGAAGCGACCGATCACATCGACGTGCCGGATTCCGAAATTCGCGTCGACACCTACTGCTCGTCCGGTCCTGGCGGACAGGGCGTGAACACCACGTATTCCGCGGTGCGCATCACCCACATCCCGACCGGCATCGTGGTGACCATGCAGGACGAACGCTCTCAGATTCAGAACCGCGCCGCCGCCATGGCCGTGCTGCAGTCCCGACTGCTGGTGCTGCGCCACGAGGAGGAAGCCAAGAAGAAGAAGGAGCTCGCCGGAGACATCAAGGCCAGCTGGGGCGACCAGATGCGCTCGTATGTGCTACATCCGTACCAGATGGTCAAGGACCTGCGCACGGGGTATGAGACCTCGCAGACCCAGGCTGTCTTCGACGGCGACATCGACGAGTTCATCGAAGCCGGCATCCGCTGGCGTCACGAACAGCGTCGCGCGGCAGCCGAGGAACAAGAAGCCTAAGCGATAGGCGGAGGGAAAACACGATGGCGCTGATCTCGCTTGAACATGTGAGCAAAGTCTATCCAAAGGGCACGCGTCCCGCATTGGATGACATCAATCTTGACATCGATCGAGGTGATTTCGTCTTTCTTGTGGGCGCGTCCGGTTCCGGCAAGACCACCTTGCTGAGCCTGCTGCTTCGCGAGGAGGAAGCCACGGATGGCGAGATCCGCGTCGCCGGCAACGATCTGCGACGCCTGTCCGCACGGCAGGTGCCGCATTATCGCCGGCAGATCGGCTTTATCTTCCAGGATTACAAGCTGCTCAACAACAAGACGGTATGGGAGAACGTCGCCTTCGCACTTGAAGTGATCGGCACAAGCCGTTCCACCATCAAATCGCTGGTGCCCAAAGTACTGCAGACGGTGGGGCTCACAGGCAAGGAAAACAACTACCCCCATGAGCTGTCCGGCGGCGAAGCGCAACGCGTCGCCATCGCAAGGGCGTATGTGAACCATCCTCAGATCCTGCTCGCCGACGAGCCTACGGGCAACCTCGACCCGACCACGTCGCTGGGCATCATGGAAGTGTTGGACGCCATCAACCGTACCGGCACCACCATCGTCATGGCCACGCACAACGAGGAAATCGTCAACTCCATGCGCAAACGTGTGGTCGAATTGCACACCGGCAAGATCGTGCGCGACGAGCAGCAGGGATCCTACGATTCCGCGCTGTATTTCCCGGACGCCGAAGTCGAGTCGAAATCGCACCAGGCATTGGGCACTTCCGATCCGAACGCGAAATACCGTCGACGGAACGCCATCGATTCAACGAACGCTCCTGACGACACCGTCGACGTGGAAGGCGCGACGCGCGCCGAAACCGTGGTGAACGCCGTGGATGTGGTCGCCGCTGCCGTCCATGACGGACAGGGGAACGACGGCATCGCCCGTCTTGCCAAATCCGTGCATTCCGGACGCACCGGCCGTTACGGCGAGGCCTTCGCGTCAGTGGAGACCACCTTGACCTGGGGCAAGGGACTGAGCCTCGAACAGATGGCCGACCAGGAACAGGCCGAGCAAACCGAACGGAACGAACAGGCCAAGACCTCCGCTGAAAATGATGCCTCCGAGACTGGTGCCGACGAAGCATCGGCGCTGTCCGCTCCGCCTGCACCGCCCGTTCCACCGACCCAAACCGAGCCTCCGACACCGCCCGAACCGCCCGTCCCGCCGGCACCGTCCGATGAAAACCCTGAGGACACCAAGGAGCACGACTGATGCGTTTTCGTTTCATCCTTTCCGAAACATGGAACAGCCTCAAGCGCAATGTTTCAATGATTATCTCCGTCATGCTGGTCACATTCATCTCCTTCCTGTTCATCGGCGTATCCGGCCTGATGCAGGCACAGATCACCGCCGCGAAGGGCGAATGGTACGACAAGGTCGAAGTGGTCGTATGGCTGTGCCCGGACGGTGCCAGCCAGGCGGCGTCCTGCTCGTCGGGCAAGGCGCCTTCCAATCAGGAGATCGTCGATCTGGAGAACGTGATCAACGAGGAAGCCGGCAACATCGTCTCCAAAATCACATATGTGAGCCGTGAGGACTTCTACAAGAACACCTTCCTCAAGCAGTATCCGAACGGCGAATACCAAGGACGCGTGCTCACCGCCGCCGACATGCAGGGGTCGCTGCGTCTGAAACTGAAGGACCCGACCAAATACCAAGTGGTATCCGAAGTGTTGAGCGGCCGCACCGGTGTCGAGGAAGTGCAGGATCAACGCAAGATCTTCGACCCGGTCTTCTCGGTGCTGAACCGTGCGACGGCGGTCACCGTGGCGCTCGCCGGCGTGATGATCCTGGTGGCCATCATGCTGACCGGCACGACGATTCGCATGAGTGCCGCCTCGCGTAAGAACGAGACCGAGATCATGCGACTGGTGGGAGCCTCGAACTGGACCATCCGCCTGCCGTTCGTGTTGGAAGGCGTGTTCGCGTCGCTGATTGGTTCGCTGCTCGCCTGCGGAACGTTGAGCGCCATGGTGAAGCTGTTCATCACGGATTGGCTGTCGAAGAGCGTGCAGTGGATGCCTCTGATCAACCAGAAGACGGTATGGCTGCTTGCACCGGCCCTTGTGGTGGGAGCCGTCGTGCTGTCGATCGTCGCGTCCAGCATCTCGCTGAGGAAGTACCTGAAGGCATAAACCGGCGGAGTGCTGAACGAGATGTTCAGCATATTTGAAGTTTGCTGGATACAATGTCGAAATAGGTGGATTTCGGGAAGGGAATACATGTCTAGGAAAATGACGAGACAGGTGCGGCCCATCGTTGGACTGATGCTTGCTTCGGCTATGTTCTGCGCCGGCGGCGTCGCGGTCGTCGCCGCGCCGGCTCCGCAGGCGCATGCCGTGAGCATGTCGGAATACCAGGCGAAGGTGTCGAACCACGCCAAGCTGAAGTCGCAGCTTGTCGGCGTGAGCAGCGATCTCGCCGACACGATTCTGCAGTTGGCCGATTTGAACGACAACCAGATTCCTGCGGCGGTCGAGGCCGCGGAATCTGCCCAGCAGGCGGCAGAACAGGCGCAGAGCCTGGCGGAAGCGACCACGCAGCGGTTGCAAGCGGCCCAGCAGGACAAGGCGAACCTTGAGGAGCAGATCAAACAGACCGGCTCCGACTATGATGACGCCAAGGCCGCCGTCGCGCAGCTCGCCCGCGAAAGCTTCCACGGCTCCAGTACGTCGGATGTGCTGGATTTTGTCACCGATTCGACGACCGCCGACGATTTCGTCAACAAGATGCAGTCGCAGGCCGCGGTCACGCGAAGCGAATCCAACGCGGCAACCGACGCGGCGAACGAGCTGAACACGTCGATGAACCGTAAGGACCGTTTGGGCGCCATCGAACAGAAGATCACCCAGCTCAAGGAGCAGGCCGACCAGCAGGCGGCAAGCGCCCAGCAGGCGGCAAGCGAGGCCAGCGCCAAGCAGACCGCCCTGCAGAAGCTGCGTGACGAGGGCACGGTGAAACGTGAGAAGCTCGAATCGCAGAAGAGCCAGCTGACAACGCAGAGCGCCAAGGAAGCGGCGGACATCGTCGCCATGAAATCGCAGATCGATTCATGGAACAACCAGTACAACAATTCCAACAACGCCGCTGTCAACCCCAATAACAACCAGCAGCAGTCGCGTCCGAACAACAACACGAACTACAATCCCGCTCCCGCGCCTGCACCTGCGCCGGCTCCGACACCCAATAACAACAATTCCGGCGGCGCCGGCGGCATGAACTATGCGGTGCCCGGCAATTGCCCGGCCGGTTCCGGATACTGCTACGGACACAACACCGGCAACACGGTCGGCGGTGCCGCGTATCCGTCCCGCCAGTGCACGCTGTGGGCATACCTGAGGCGTTCCCAGCTGAGCCTTCCGGTCGGCTCCTACATGGGCAACGGCGCCGATTGGGCCAATACCGCTCGTGGACTCGGATACCTGGTGAACAACACCCCGCATGTCGGCGCGGCGATGGTGTTCGCGCGCGGCCAAAGCGTAGGCGGACATTGGACCGCCGACTGGCAGTACGGCCACGTGGCCGTCGTGGAACGCGTGAACGCCGACGGTTCGGTCCTGATCTCCGAAGGCGGCACCGGCTTCGCGACGTTCCCGGCTTGGGAAACGATCTCCAACGCCGGAGCCTACCAGTACGTCCACTACTGACGGTTCCGTTCCAGACATGAAACCACGGCAAGCGCGCCGTCCGCATCGTCGGGCGACGCGCTTTCGTGATATGGTCGACGGAGTCGCGTTGCATACACTGATCGAAAGAACCGGGAAGGAGGTCCGACATGGCCAAGGAACAGGGAACCAAACCGATCGCGCAGAACAAGAAGGCGCGTCACGACTACGCCATCGAAGACAAGTATGAGGCCGGTCTCGTGTTGACCGGCACCGAAGTGAAGTCGCTTCGTGAAGGACGGGCGTCGCTGGCCGAATCGTTCATCACCATCGACCGTCGTGGGGAGATGTGGCTTGAGGGAGCCAACATTCCCGAATATCTCAACGGCACGTGGAACAACCACGCACCCAAACGCAAGCGTAAGCTGCTGCTGCATGCGGCGCAGATCGACAAGCTGGCCCGCCAAACCCAGGCCAAGGGATTCACCATCATTCCGCTGAGCCTGTATTTCAAAGACGGCCGTGTCAAGGTCGAGATCGCGCTCGCCCGAGGCAAGAAGGAATTCGACAAGCGCCAGTCGCTTCGCGAGGAGCAGGACAAGCGTGAGGCGCTGCGAGCCATGCGATACGCCAACAAGCAGGTGCGATAAATCGGAAAAATTCCGGTTTCACATAGTGAAAGAACGCCGATTCAGGAAAATTTTTGTAACACACCCTCTTTACGCTAGGATACGGTTCGGCTGAACAGGCCGATATGAATCCATAGGAGAGGGAACATGCAAGCAGGAAAAGCCCTGAAAACCGCCGCCGCGTTCATGTTGAGCGTGGCCATGCTCGCCACCGGCGCGGCATGCGGCACCAGCGACGACAGCGACGCCTCGGCGTCGAAATCCAGTTCGAAGTCCAGCGAACTGACCGGTTACGATGTTTCCGGCGTGAAGAAGGACGACGCGATCGCCAAAATGCTGCCGGATTATGTGACCAAGGACGGCAAGCTCACCATCGGCATGGATACGTCGTACGCGCCGGCCGAATTCCTGGCCGCGGACGGCAAGACGCCGGTCGGCTTCGACGTGGACATCGCCAAGGCGCTGGCCGGAGTGTTCGGTCTTGAGGCCGATCCGGAAACCGCGAACTTTGATTCGATTATTCCGGCCGTCGGCGCCAAGTACGACATCGGCATCTCGTCGTTCACCGTCACCAAGGAACGCCTCGAGGCGGTCGACTTCGTCAGCCACTTCAACGCCGGCTCTGCATGGGCCGTGAAGAAGGGCAACCCGAACAAGGTCGACACGTCCGATCTGTGCGGCAAGAAGGTGGCCGTGCAGACCGCCACCATGCAGGAGACCGAAGCGAACAAGATAGCCAAGCAATGCGAGGCCGACGGCAAGGATAAGCTTGAAGTGATCTCCAGCAAGCTGCAGACCGATGTGACCACGAACGTTGTCACCGGCAAGGCCGACGTGTTCTATGCCGATTCGCCGGTTGCGGGCTATGCCATCGCGCAAACCGATGGACAGCTGGAAATGCTGGGCAAGGTCGAAGGCGTCGCTCCGGAAGGCATCGTCATCAAAAAAGGCGACAGCCAGATGGATGAGGCCGTACAGAAGGCCGTGCAGAAGCTCATCGACGACGGTACGTATCTGAAGATCCTTAAGTATTGGGGTGTCGAGGACGGTGCCATCGAAACGTCGGAAATCAATACGCCGGGCGCCGAATAATTCCATGATTGAACCGTCCACGGATCAGACGGTTCAATGATCGCATGACTGGCGACGTGCTGGGAACAAAGCGGGTTTTGATCATATTGTGATATGGCAAAACCCGCTTTTTCGTAAGGAAAAACGGCATATCGAATAGAGTTTGCGTACTATTAACGTGGCCGTAGTAATCGTTTTCTATGGTGCCTGCAGAACTTCGGTTCGGCCGTATTCATACGGTTGGGAATGAAGAGAGGATCCGCGATGGCTTTCAATAATCTGAGGAAACTCGCTGTTTTTGCACTAAGCGCCGCCATGATCGTTTCGTTGGGTGCGTGCGGCACATCGGAAAAGTCCGATTCCGCGGCTTCCAGTGATTCTGAGTCGTCGTCGAACACCACCGGTTATGACGTTTCCGGCGTGACGAAGGATGACGATATAGCCGCGATGCTGCCGGAATCAGTCACCAAGGACGGCAAGCTCACCGTCGGCATGGACACGTCGTACGCTCCCGCCGAATTCCTTGCGGAGGATGGCAAGACCCCGGTCGGCTTCGAAGTTGATATCGCGAAGGCGGTGCAGGCCGCACTGCAGAAGCTCATGGATGATGGCACGTATATGAAGATCCTCAAGCATTGGGGCGTGGAGAACGGAGCGATCGACAAAGCCGAAATCAATCCGACTGACCTCGGCTGAACGATCAAACGTAAGGCAGGCATCGCACACGGCGATACTGTGAAGCCGATATGACGGAAGGCATGCGGGTCAAATCCGCGTGTCTTCCGTTTTCGTATATGGATTTTCCGTGATTCGACGGAGCTACATTGCGCGATTCTTGGCTGATACGTAAGGTTTGCGCAATGTAACGTACATGTAGCATTGCGCTCTTATCGTGCCTATTTGAGATACTGAGGTTCTCTGCAACCGAATGGCGTTGAGATTTTCGGTATGGCAATGAAGAGATAAGAAGAAGGATATGCGTACCATGTCTTTGAAGATCAAGTCCGTTGTGGCGCTTGCGCTGAGTGCGGCGATGTTGTTTCCCACTGCCGCTTGCGGCACCTCCGAGGCGTCCAATTCCGGCGATTCGTCGGATTCGTCGAATACTACCACCGGTTACGATGTCAGCACCATTAAAAAAGATGACGAGCTGGCCAAGCTGGTTCCGTCCGGCGATCTGGTGAAGGACGGCGAGCTTTCCGCCGGTATGGAGCTTTCGTACGCTCCGGCTGAATTCTATGCCGAAGACGGCAAGACTCCGGTCGGCTATGATGTCGACATGACCAAGGCCATCGCCAAGACGCTTGGTTTGAAGCCAAACATCGTGTCTTCCATGTTCGACACCATCATTCCTTCCATTGGCTCCAAGTATGATCTGGGCATCACCGCCATGACCATCACCGAAGAGCGTATGCAGTCCGTGGATTTCGTGAGCTACTACCGTGCAGGTTCCACGTGGGCCGTGAAGAAGGGCAATCCGAAGAAGCTCGACACTTCCGACATGTGCGGCGCGAAGATCGCGGTGCAGACCGGCACCGTGCAGGAAGAGGAAGCCAACACCATCGCCAAAGGATGCGAGGCCGATAACAAGGCCGAAGTGATGTCGTACAAGCGCCAGGCCGAAGCGGCCACCGCAGTGGCTACGGGCAAGGCCGATGCGTTCTATGCCGATTCTCCGGTCGCCGGCTATGCCATCTCCCAGACCGACGGACAGCTTGAAGCCTTGGGTGACGTCGAAGGTGTGGCCAAGCAGGGCATCGCTGTCAAGAAGGGCAACACCCAGCTTGCTGAAGCCGTGCAGAAGGCCGTACAGAAGCTGATGGACGATGGCACGTATATGAAGATCCTCAAGCATTGGGGTGTGGAATCCGGCGCTCTCGACAAGGCTGAGATCAACCCGACCGATCTCGACTGATTTCATCCCCACTATTTACATCAACAACGAAGGAACTGAAGCATCATGGCGAAGAAACAAATCGACGGCGACGGCCTCGATATTCCGAATCGCATCAAGGCGCTGCCGGTTAAGCGTACGGGCCCGATTGTGGCGGCGGTCGTCGTCGCTGTGCTCGCCGCCATGCTGCTGCAGGGCCTGATTACCAATCCGCGTTTCGAATGGAATGTGGTCTGGAAGTACCTGTTCAACGAGAATGTGCTCGAAGGCATCAAATACACGCTGCTGCTGACGGTCATCTCCATGGGCATCGCCATTATTCTGGCAGTGATTCTGGCCGTAATGCGCAAGTCCATCAATCCGGTGCTGCGTGGCGTGAGCTGGTTCTACATTTGGTTCTTCCGTGGCACCCCTGTGTATACGCAGCTGGTGTTCTGGGGTCTGTTCGCCGTGTTGGTGCCTCGCATCGGCGTGGGTATTCCGTTCACTTCCATTGAATTCTGGAGCATTGACTCGCAGTCCGTCATTACCGCGTTTAACGCGGCATGGCTGGGTCTCGCATTGAACGAAGCGGCATATCTGGCTGAAATCGTGCGTGCGGGTCTTGAAGCCGTCGATCCGGGCCAGACCGAAGCGGCCAAGGCACTGGGCATGAAGCGTTCCATGATCATGCGTCGTGTGGTGCTTCCTCAGGCCATGCGCATCATCATTCCGCCGACCGGCAACGAGTTCATCGGCATGTTGAAGACCACTTCGCTGGTCAATGCCGTGCCGTTCACGCTGGAACTGCAGTTCGCCACCACCGCAATCGCAACCCGACTGTACAAGCCGATTCCGCTGCTGATCGTGGCCTGCATCTGGTACTTGGTGATCACCTCCATTCTGATGGTGCTGCAATCTCGCCTGGAGAAGCATTTCGGCAAGGGCTTCGATGCGCGACCGGCCGGCGCGCGCGGCAAGCAGCCGCCGCTGCCGGGCAAAACCGAAGGCGAACCGAAAGACGATATCGCCAAGCAGAACGAGGCAACGTTCGCGGGCATGACCGCGTGAGGGGAGTGAGCAATGACTGAACCAACCACCAACGGTGTTGTTCCCGCAGTGAAGGCCACGCAGGTGCATAAGGCTTTCGGCAGCCTGCACGTGCTCAAGGGCGTCGATATGACGGTTATGCCCGGCTCGGTGACGGTGATTCTGGGACCTTCCGGTTCCGGAAAATCCACGTTCCTGCGCCTGATCAACCAGTTGGAAACGCTGACCGGCGGCGAAATCGACGTCGACGGCGAAATGATCGGCTACAAGTACGTCGACAAGGACGGCAAGCAGGTGCTGCAGACCCTGAACGACAAGGAAGTGGCCGAGCAGCGTTCCAAACTGGGCATGGTATTCCAGAGGTTCAACCTGTTTCCGCACATGACGGCGCTCGAAAATGTGATGGAAGCGCCAGTCCACGTCAAGCACATGGATAAAAAGGAAGCCCGCAAGCTTGCCATCGAAGAGCTGAATCGCGTGGGCATGGGCGATCGCCTCGATCACTATCCGGCACAGCTTTCCGGTGGCCAGCAGCAGCGCGTGGCCATCGCCCGTGCGCTTGCCATGAAGCCGGAAATCATGCTGTTCGACGAGCCGACTTCCGCACTCGATCCGGAATTGGTGGGCGAAGTGCTGAACGTCATGCTGTCTTTGGCGAAAGAAGGCATGACCATGGTGGTTGTCACCCACGAAATAGGCTTCGCGCGCGAAGTCGCCGATCAGATCGTATTCATGGACGGCGGTGTTGTTGTGGAACAGGGCGGTCCTGAAATCATCGACAATCCGCAGGAACCACGATTCAAGGACTTCCTGCAGCACGTGCTGTAAATCGCCGCAAGCATAATCGTAAGAATCAGACACCTCTTCGTCGTAAGGATTGCGATCAAGGGAATGGCTGAGAAAATCCCCATGTTGAAAACTGTCAGCATGGGGATTTTTGTGTTCATATATCAAAGGTTCAGCGCGATGAGACGGTTTCGTTTCGAAAATGACACCATTACCCGATAAGCTGAGGTGTTATGTGTGGAATCGTAGGATATGCAGGAAATGTGGAAACCGCGTGCGGCAAGCCGTTGGAAGTGTGCCTCCAAGGCCTCCAGCGTTTGGAATACCGTGGATATGATTCGGCCGGTGTGGCGCTGACCGCGCCCGGCATGGATCATGTGGAAGTGCGTAAGAAGGCGGGGCGTCTCGCCAATCTAATCGAAGACGTGGAACGCAATCCAATGCCGATGGCCACCGTGGGCATCGGCCACACCCGTTGGGCCACCAACGGCGTGCCGAATGACATCAACGCGCATCCGCATACTTCGCGTGACGGCAAGGTCGCCATCATTCATAATGGCATCATCGAAAACGCCTCTCAGCTGCGTCTTGATCTGCAGACGGAAGGTTACCGTTTCTCATCGGAAACCGATACGGAGGTCGCGGCGAAACTGCTAGGCAAAATCAGCGAGAAAATCGTTGAGGAAACCGGCAAGCCTGATCTGTTCAAGGCCGTGCGGCGCTTGGCGCGCATGCTGGAAGGCGCGTTTACGATTCTCGCCACCGACTGCCGTCAGCCGGGTATCGTGGTCGGTGCTCGCCATGATTCGCCGCTGGTGGTTGGTCTTGGCGAAGGTGAGAATTTTCTCGGTTCCGATGTGGCCGCGTTCGTCGCCTACACGAAGCGTGCCATGGAAATCGACCAGGATCAGGCCGTGATGGTGTCCGCCGATAAGGTTGTGGTGTCTGATTTCATGGGCAACATCGTGGCCGATCCGAAGACCTATACCGTGGATTGGGATGCTTCCGCGGCCGAAAAGGGCGGTTGGGACTCCTTCATGGACAAGGAGATCCACGAAGGGCCGGCGGCGGTGCAGCGCACGCTGTTGGGACGTCTTGGCAAGGACGGCAATCTCAATCTTGACGAGGTTCGCATCGACGAGCATGATTTCAAGGCGATCGACAAGATTATCGTCATCGCCTGCGGTACCGCCGCCTACGCGGGCATGGTGGCCAAATACGCCATCGAGCATTGGGTGCGTATTCCGGTGGAAGTGGAGCTTGCCCACGAATTCCGTTATCGTGATCCGATTCTCACCCCGCGCACGTTGGTGGTGGCCATTTCGCAGTCCGGTGAAACCATGGACACGCTGATGGCATTGCGTCACGCGCGTGAGCAGGGTTCGAAGGTGCTGGCCATCTGCAACACGCAGGGCGCGTCCATTCCGCGTGAATCCGACGCGGTGCTGTACACGCACGCTGGTCCGGAAGTGGCGGTCGCCTCCACCAAGGCGTTCGTGGCGCAGATTACTGCCGCCTACGTGCTTGGCTTGTATTTGGCGCAGGTCAAGGGCGCGATGTTCCGCGACGAGATCGCGCAGGCGTTGGATTCCCTCAAAGACATGCCTCGCAAGATCCAGTGGGTTCTTGATACGCAGACCAAGACCGTGCATGATGCTGCCGCGCAGATGGTCGATGCGAAGTCCTTCCTGTTCCTGGGCCGTCATGTCGGCTACCCGGTCGCGATGGAAGGCGCGTTGAAATTGAAGGAAATCGCCTACACCTTCACCGAAGGTTTCGCGGCCGGCGAGCTCAAGCACGGTCCGATCGCATTGGTGGACGAAGGCGAACCGGTAGTGTTCATTGTGCCGCCGGCACGTGGCCGCAATGTGCTGCACGCCAAGGTTATTTCCGGTATCGAAGAGGTCAAGGCCCGTGGCGCGTACATTATCGCCGTGGCCGAAGAGAACGACCCCGATGTTGAACGCTATGCGGATGTGGTGTTCTGGCGTCCGGCCTGCCCGACGCTGATGAGCCCGCTGGTGGACGTGGTGCCGCTGCAGCTATTCGCCATGGACATGGCCAAGCTGAAGAATTACGACGTTGACAAGCCTCGTAATCTCGCCAAGTCCGTCACCGTGGAGTAATCGTTCATACGATGCATCAACAGCGTCAGCAGAAGAGGCATCGTTACGTTCTTGAAGAACCTCGCATTCCGTTCGAATGTGAGGTTCTTTACGAGAACGATGCGATTATCGTGGTTGACAAACCGCATTTTCTCGCCACCACACCGCGCGGCATGTGGTATCGCGAAACCGCGTTGATCCGACTTCGGGAACAGTATGGCGAACCTGATATTGTTCCCGCGCACCGTTTGGACCGACTTACCGCAGGCATCGTCGTATTTGTGCGCAAACCGGAATTGCGCGGCGCTTACCAAATGCTGTTCCAGAATCGCAAAACCATTAAAACCTATGAATGTTTGGCGCCGCTTGCCCCCGATCGGCATCCGCAATATGGAACAATCGTAAGAATCGACAGGCATCAACCCTTTCCGGCAATCCGAGCATCGCATATTTGCAAGGATCGCGGGCGACTTCAGGCGTACGAAATTCCGGAAACCATCAATGCGCAAACGTTGATTGAGCGGGGGAGCACGGTACGTTGCGTCGACGGCAAGGCATATGTGAATTACGTGCTGCACCCGAAAACCGGCAAAACGCATCAGTTGCGTGTGCATATGAATTCGTTGGGATTGCCGATTTTGGGCGATGATTTCTACCCGAATATTGTGCAGCGTTCTTACGATGATTTCTCGCAGCCGTTGGAATTGGTGGCTCGTGAGTTACGTTTCGACGATCCGGTGACGGGAGAGCCTCGTACATTCGTTTCGAAAGTGCCGCTTGGCTGATTAACAGTCCGATCAGCAGGTATTGCTCGCTGAATAAAGATATATAAAACTGTCCATCGCTGTACTCATATTTGCTCGCTTCGCTATGGCGTGTTGAAGTTGCGCGTCCCTATAATTGGACATTTTACATTTCGTGTTATCGAGCGTGATTAGGATGTGCTCTTGTTGTGCTGGCTGGCAAAGGCAAGCCGGCTGGAAAGAACGAGAGAGAATATGAACCATATTTCAAAAGCGCTTCGTGGCGTTGCCGACAAATATAACGGCGTATCACTGATTATTCGCATTATCGTCGGTCTTATCGCGGGTACCGCACTGGCATTGGTTGTTCCGCATATGATGTGGATCGGCGAATTCGGCACCCTGTTCGTAAGCGCATTGAAGGCCGTCGCTCCGATTCTGGTGTTTGTGCTGGTGGCAAGCGCTTTGGCTCAAGGCAATTCCAAGCTTGACGGCCGTTTCGGCACGGTGCTTTTCCTGTATCTGTTCACCACGTTCCTGTCCGCCGTCGTGGCGGTGTTGACGTCTCGCATGTTCCCGCAGACCATATCGTTGGGCGATGCCGCTGACGCTGATGTGGTGCCGCAGGGCTTGAGCGAGGTTGTGCAGACGTTGCTGACCAATATCGTGGCCAATCCGATTCAGGCCATGATCGACGGCAACTACATCTGCATTCTGATGTGGGCTTGCCTGTTCGGTCTTGCCATGAAGGGTATTGCCAATGAAAGCTCCAAGGCGTTCCTTGCCAATGTGGCCGATGGCGTGTCTCAGGTGATTCGTTGGGTCATCAATCTCGCCCCGTTTGGCATTATGGGCTTGGTGTTCACCAGCGTTTCCGAAAACGGCTTGGCGGCCTTCACCGAGTACGGTAGCCTCCTGCTCCTGCTCGTCGGCACCATGCTGCTGATGGTGCTCGTGTTCGGCCCGCTGGTCATTTTCCTGTACCTGCATCGCAACCCGTATCCGCTGGTGTACCGCTGCTTCAAGGAATCCGGCCTGACCGCATTCTTCACGCGTTCTTCTGCTGCGAACATTCCGGTCAACATGCAGCTGTGCGAGAAGCTTGGTCTTGATAAAGACATGTATTCCGTGTCCATTCCGTTGGGCGCAACCATCAACATGAACGGTGCCGCCATCACCATCACCATCATGGCCATGGCCGCCGCTAATACGATGGGCATTCAGATTTCGTTGCCGGCCGCCATTCTGCTGTCTGTGGTGTCGGCGCTCGGCGCATGCGGCGCTTCCGGTGTGGCCGGTGGCTCGCTGCTGCTTATTCCAATGGCCTGCTCGCTGTTCGGCATCAGCAATGACATCGCCATGCAGGTGGTGGGCGTTGGCTTCATCATCGGCGTCATCCAGGATTCCGTGGAGACCTGTCTGAATTCCGCTTCCGACGTGGAGTTTGCGGCAACCGCCGAATATCATGCTTGGCTCAAGCAGGGCCGTCAGCTTCCGGCGTTCATGTATTCCAAGAAGGAACGTCAGCAGCTCGGCATCGAAGCCTGATTTCACCCGATTTCAGCTTTTCGTTCAATCTAGAAGGCGTCTCTCCCACGTGGTTCACCCACGCTGGAGAGGCGCTTTTCGTATTGGCTGATTTGATTGATTGCGTTGATTAAAGTCGCGAGATATTGCGATTAGTCGAGTTCCGCCACGGATCCGCGGTCGATGAATTCGGGGGTGATAAGTTTCTTGATTCCAGAAGGCACTTTTTTGCCATTGCATTGTTGCTCGATCATGGAAAAAGCCTCTTTTCCCACAGTTCTGAGCTTGAGCCGTATGGTGGTCAGTTCAAGACGGGGCACAACGCCGCGGAGTGAATCGTCCACACCGATGATGCTGACATCTTCGGGAACGCGCTTTCCTGCTGTCCTCAGGCCAAGCATGGCACCGTATGCCATTTGATCGTTGCCTGCGAAAATTGCGGTGCAATCCTTTTCGTGAGCCAAGGCCAATCCGGCTTGGTAGCCGCTATCTGCTTCCCAGTCGCCGTAATACATGGGTGGTGTGGGAATGCCGACTTGCGCTAATGCGTCGCGCCACCCTCTGATGCGGCTCTGTGCTGCGCGTGAAACGGTGGGGCCTGCGATGTGGTACACAGTTTTATGCCCCTTCGACAGGAAAAAGTCCACGGCTGCAGTGGCGCAACCATACGAGTCCGAATCGATGGTGGGGCAGTGGTTTGCCGGTTCCTCGCAAATAAGCACTACAGGTAGGTTGTCGGATGGCTTGAACTGGTTGAAGTCGGTGAAATCGCGTTCCATAATCACGATTGCACCATCGAGGGGGAGGCCTTCCACAAGTTTCAGTGCGCCGGCGAGTGACTGATCCTGCAGGTTATCCAAGGGGCGAATGGTGATGGAATAGCCGCTATTCGCGGCCGCTGTAGTGATGCCTTCGAGGATACGTGAGTTCCCGTAGGCCGACATATGCGAAAGCAGTACACCAACATTGTTGAAATGTCCGCTTTTCAAAGCACGTGCCGCATAATTCGGCCTGTATCCGAGATGCTCCATGGCTGCCTCGACCTTAAGTTTCGTCGCTGGGCGTACGGCATCGCTCCCATTAGCCACTCGGGAAACGGTCTGCGGTGAAACCCCTGCTTCCCTGGCGACGTCTTGCAGCGAGACTGAGTTGCGTGCCATGTGTATCTACCTTCCGAACGAAAATGCGTACTGTGTTTAATTTTACATGCTTACTTCTGTATTGTTTTCGTCACCATGCAATTTGTTCGATGAAGTGAATATGTGGTCTAGAATGTGCGAAAAGTAGACACTTTTGGAATATGGTGTTATTATGATAACGCAAACATTTGGAAGGAGCTGTTTTACGGGGGTGTAAATTGCCCTGTGAAATGGTATTGCCTCGAAGGAGAGGAATGATGTCAGCGACGGAAGTTGTTGCCAATATGCCACTGCATTCGGCAACCGTGCGTGTCAATAAACACAAGGCGGATTGGCGCGGTTGGAAGTTCATGTGGCCGTTCGCGTTGGTGTTCGTGTTCGTGTTCGTGATCC
>ERZ772872.1695-NODE-1695-length-19301-cov-4.416294_pt1 | contig 19301 bp, 10 predicted proteins | sample MGYA00512132_ERZ772872 | MGnify/ENA primary metagenome ERZ772872 (study PRJEB29015, sample SAMEA2737724) | human gut metagenome | biome: human gut; feature: human-associated habitat; material: faeces | place: China | collected 2012 ...
AACGTGACCATGGAAGGCCGCTCAAACCCCAGGTGTTGCAACCACCACTAGAATCCGCCAACAGGTCGAACAGGCTGAACGTGGTCTTCTTGTAGATGGTGTTGTACAGCTTGCGCTTGGGATGCAGCCAGCCCATGCCCTTCTTGCCGTAACCGGGAATCAGCGCACGCTTGACCGCACGGGCGGCAAGCCCCTTCGTGCGCGCGGACAGGCTCTTCTTCCAGCTGGGTGTCCTCATTCCGTATTTCATGGCGGCCTCTTTTCGGATGGTTATGCTCATTCTATACAGTGCTGAACACGTAGCAGATCGAGCAATCAGACAAGCAGATCGTACACGCTGCGCATGGCGAGCAACCCGTCCGTCATCCATTGGTAGGCTTCCGTCATACCGCCGGAGAAATCCACATCATGCCGTACCAAAAGGTGGCGGTTCTTCTTGTCGGCTTCCGGCTCGTCCCAAGTCGCCTCGCCCAAAGCAGACAGCATCCGTTCAACGGAATCCTTCATGCCGTAAAGTTACGTGTACTGGAACGTGTCGATGAAATACAGGTCGACCGTAATGTAGCCGTCTCGAATATTCAACGCTCCATCCGGGTGGCAGAACCCCGAGCCTACGCCGAAGCTGATCCATGTGTCGCTGTTCGTCTTGCGACCGGATGGGTCGCCGTATACAGCAACAAAGTCGGGCCGCGTTGCAGCATATCTATACAGGCCATTCCAGAAGCTGCGCCGCAGTGAGATATTGTTGCTGACTTGCCGCAGTTCGTCCAAGGTTCTGCCGTCCGCGACTTTCCACACTGTCCAACCGTTGTTGATCTGCTTGTTCTCGCCGGTTTCGAGCATTCTGGCGCGGCGGAACGCGCCGGATGGGCTATCGAATATCTCGCCGTTGGACAGGCGAATGCGATGGTCTTCGGTTACGGTTGCCGTGGCGGTTACGCCGGCATACCGACTTTCCAACATGTCACCGGCTGTAAGGATCCCTCTCTTGCATAAGTCGGCGAAATCGACGGCATTCTGTTCGCGCTCTCCTTGGCTCAAGTTCCTGCTGCGGAGAGTCTGCATAGCCTGTTCCCCCGCTGTGGGGCTTGTCCACACCTGCAATGCAAGATCGGCAAGTCGCACGCCGCGCCGCGCGATCGCCTGTTCATCCCATTGCGTAGCGTCGTGCAGTTCGGCGGAAATGGACAGGTATTCGCTACTATACCCGCCGATCGCACGGTTCTTCTTCTGTTCGAATGTTCCGTCGGAAAGTTCCGAGTTGTATGCGGTCAATGTCAGATTGCCCAGACTGTTCACCAGCAGCGGGAATCGTCCGGGGTCGGAGAGCATATCGCGCCATTCGGCATGCGCCATGGCGTTCTGTGGCATGATGTGTTCGACGGTGTATTCGTCGAAGGACCGCGGGTCCTTGGGATGGTTGTGGTTTTCCAATCCGGCGAGCAGATATTTGCAGCGCGAGGCAGGGCGGTACAGATTCTCGCCGAGCAGTGCCTGCCTGAATTCCTTATCCGTGGGCATGCGCGTGGCTTTGGCGGTTTCGGTGAGGAGCAGCGCGGCGAAGGTTTCGGCCGGATCGTCTTCCGCTGATTCGAGCTTGGCGATCAACGACGGGACGAGCTTGTTCAGTCCGTTGCTGGATACCGAGCAGATCATTCGGCGGAACAGATACGATTCGAGATCCGCGAGCATGCGCCGCAGCCCGTCCCGGGTTATGCGTTCATGCTTCCATGCCGCGAACATGTACAGGAGCATCGGATCCGTAACAGTGCTGTCCAGGGTTTGGAACGAGGCGAGACGGCGGTCCACGTTCGCGTCGCCGCTGCCGGCAGACGCGTTGCCTTTGATGGCGGCATAATACCCGGCATATTCCAGCATGTTCTCCAGAAGCCCGCGTGTGCGTTCCATGCGCGGCAGGGAGCTGTCGGCTGCGAAACGTTTGAATTCCGAGTACATGTATCGGTTCTTGGACACGGGCCTCTTCAACGTGACGACCATCCAGTCATGCAGGAACGCGTCGAATGAGAGACTGCCGAGCACACGCTCCATGGGCAGCCAGTAGTCGGCGTACAGGGCGTTCTGCTCGGCCATGGAGCACCCCATGAGCATGTAATTGCGCACCAAATCGGAAGTCTCCAGATCAAGCCCGGTGGAATTCATTGATTCGAATACCAGTTGCGGTTCGTCACGCCCTTGGTCCAGGGTGACGGACACGACTTCAAGACGCTGCAGACCATCCCACACCACGTTCGCATCATCGATTGCGGCGACAAGTGAGCGGAACAGATCAAGGTTCGTTTCCAGCCGGGACGTTGTTCCGGCCTGGTTCCCATGATTCGGCCGGTCAAGGGCAAGCACATGGTCGCACATGCCGCGCAGCACGTCCCGGTCGTCGCCGGAAAGCGTCAGCTTGCAGCGGCCTTCGCCAGTCGCATACTTGTCGACAAGATAACCGCGGTCGATGATCATGTCTGTGGAGAAGCGCAGGTTCTCCGGGTGTTCGTGGGCGTATTCTGCCAAGGCGATAAGCAGCAGGGTCACCGAGGCGAGGCGCTGCTGGCCGTCGATGAGCAGACACCGGCTGACACCATCCGGGCCGATGCCGCCTTCCTGCATCCATACGATCGATCCGATGAAATGGGTTCTGTCAGGATGCCTGCCAGCCGTTACAATGTCGGCCCACAATTGCCGGCACTGCGTCTCGCCCCATGAGTATCTGCGCTGATACACCGGCACGACGAACCGGAGCGAACCGGTCAATAAGTCCAGCAGGATTTTCTTGCCAGCGTCCATGGTGCTTTACCCTCTCTTAAATGATTACTTGTTCGAAAAGAGTTTTACTGGACTTTTTATTGGCCACAATTGCCATCACCATACTATAAAGCTTTGGATACTTCAATTAGTTGTATCTGTCCAATATAGATGCACTTCTCTCCAAAGCAAGAAGCCTGACTTGATGTCCGTAGAAGCATGCTACAAAACAGCTTCCGACTCGGCACACTACCATGCAATAAACCGACTAACTCTCTTACCGATTTCATCAGAAGAGACACGTTCCTTCAACGTATTCCCGTCAGCACCTAATTGCAGACCTACCCACATTCGCGCAATGACCAATGATTGCATTGTCACGTCATACATTGTTTGGAAATCTACGCCTTCCGCATCGCCATGCTTATTTCCGACGAATGCCTTTCTCATATTCCTTCTCCAATCTTCTGGATCAGTAAATGGAAAGACATCTCCTAATTCCTCTTGCACAGCCTCAAGCATTTGGTAAAAACCGGCAGAACGTATTTCACCGGTTTTAGAATTTCGTATCATCCGTTCTGTCTGATTCTTTGTCTCAACAACGTACCATCCAATGCAGTCAAGTATGGTCCCCGCCAGCATATTCAACGTTTCAAGGGCAAGATGTTCCTGTTCCTTCGCCACGTAGGCAAGAAGAGTCATTCCTTGTTGACATCTATCTACTAGTTCAAGCCATTTCCGAATTCCTTCTTCACGGATGTCAGAAAAGCGAAAGAGATACTGAGACTCAGGATTCTCAAAGTGGGAACGGTCAACTCGCGGCATATATGACAAAACAGGGTGCCATACCTCTCTTTTTTTCCTATCTAATTCGTAGGAATCCTCGTTCCGAAGAACCTCCAAGTTAGTAAACGTTCTTGGAACCCAATCAGAAATAGTAAGCAGGTTCAACAAAGAGCGATGATAGAACAAATGCCATGTCCAACCCTGCAATTCATCTGCCCTAGTTTCGATGGAAACCATTTGTCGAGCAGTAACCTCATCTCTTTTCAAAGATGTTCTTACGGAATAATCAGGCCGCAGCTTCAATCCCACTGACTCATCGATCATGATCTCATTGCGCGGCTCCGCAATCACTTCAGTTTTCTTTGAAGAGCCATCACCAAAAGAAAGCGAGAGCGAGGAAACTCCCGACCACGGTGACAAACCTGGAATGTTAGAACGCATCGCATGTATTTTTTCGAAATTCGTTTCGCTAGTCCCGAAAACCACATATGTAGGAACGACAATTCCAGTTCCGGTTCCTGCAGACACAGAACCACTCACCTGACATCCCACAAGGGTATAAAACCTGCCATTCGATACCGTGCGAATTATGCTCGGCAATTCCACTGGTTCAAGAGGCTTATCGTTAAGAACAACCGTCCCGCTCGATAAAAACCACTGCTGATATTTATCAAAATTGCCTCTGAATGGAACAGCGAGCTCGAAACGTTTCCCCGTATCACGCAACATGGCTGCCACTTCTGCACGACTGCTATCAGGTTCTAGTAACCATGCAATAATCGGTTCCGTCAAATCTAATTTCTTGCCCATTTTGGTCTTCCTCTTCGCTCTGATTACTCACTCATGAACAATCGTATATACTCACATGATGCAATACCCTGACAAATGTTAAGGCGTCGCTACTGCCCCTTGGTCCCTCCTCCACTAGAATAGGCGCTGTGACTCAGGGCTTTATTGATAACAGGACCTCGCTGGTCAAGGATGACCTTGTCCGTACGATACGCGAAGGCGACAGGATATCCATCGCGGCGGCATCGTTCTCGATGTACGCGTATAGGGAGTTGCGCGAGCAATTGGAGAGCGCAGGCTCATTCCGTTTCATTTACACGTCGAAGACGTTCACTGAGGATGCCACCCCGAAGGAGCAACGCGAGTTCTACATCCCTCGCCTGGAACGCGAACAGAACCTGTACGGCACTCCGTTGGAAATCCGCCTACGCAATGAGCTCACACAGAAGGCCATCGCCACGGAATGCGCCGATTGGATCCGCCGTAAGAAGGCACGGTTCATGTCGTTCGATGAGGGGTCGGACATCACTCCATCCCTCATCGTGGAACATGACGATGAGAAAACCGCGTACATGCCGTTCAACGAGTTCACGACCACACAGCTGGGCGTGAGCCGACACGCCGCCTCATACCAAGGCGTCGCCAAGATGGAAGACTTCATGGCGGAGGGATTTCTGGACAAAATCAATGAGGCATGGAACAGCGGAGACTTGCATGACGTGACCGACAAGGTCATCGACGGCATCGAGCGCATGTACCAAGAAAACCCGCCCGAACTCGTCTACTACATGGCCCTGTACCGTATCTTCAGCGAGTTCCTTGATGACATCTCCGAGGATGTGCTACCGAAGGAAGGCACCGGTTTCCGTGAAAGCCTGATCTGGAACAAGCTGTACGACTTCCAGAAGGACGCGGCCCTCGCAATCATCAACAAGCTTGAAACATACAACGGCTGCATCTTGGCCGATTCGGTCGGTTTGGGCAAGACGTTCACCGCACTGGCCGTGGTCAAGTACTTCGAGGCCCGCAACCGCAACGTACTTGTTCTGTGCCCGAAGAAGCTCAAGGACAACTGGGTCACGTACCGGTCGAACGCAACGAACAATCCAATCGCCGGCGACCATCTGCGTTACGATGTGCTGTTCCATACGGATCTGAGCCGCACGCGGGGCGATACGATTATGAACATCCCGATTGAACGGATCAACTGGGGCAACTATGATCTCGTCGTCATCGATGAGTCGCACAACTTCCGCAATGGCGCAGACAGCGCCGCCAAGGCCGACGACAAAGAAAACCGATACCAGAAGCTCCTCAACAAGGTCATCCATTCCGGCGTGCCTACAAAGGTGCTTATGCTCTCCGCCACCCCGGTGAACAATCGTTTCCGCGATCTGCAGAACCAGCTCGAACTGGCCTACGGCGACAAAGGCGATGAATGGTCCAGGAAGCTCGGGCTTTCTACCAATATCGATACGGTGTTCCGCAACGCGCAGAAGGCTTACGGTGTCTGGTCGAAACTCGAACCGGAGGAACGCAACACCAAACGTCTGATGGACATGCTCGACTTCGATTTCTTCCGTATCCTCGATCAGGTCACCGTCGCGCGCAGCCGCCGCCACATCCGTAACCATTACGATATGGATGCAATCGGCGGCTTCCCTGAACGTCTCCGCCCGCAGACCATCCGCCCGGCGCTGTCCACGGAAAGCGACTGCGTGTCTTACGACGAGATCTACGACGAGTTGGAAAGGCTCACCCTCGCGTTGTACACCCCGTCCGAGTTCGTGCTCGAATCGCGCATGAGCAAGTACTTCGACGATGACAAAATCGAAGGCCTGACCATCCGGGGCCGAGAAACGGGTGTGCGTAAGCTTATGGCCACGAACCTGCTCAAACGTTTCGAGAGCAGCGTCCACTCGTTCCGCATGACGTTGGATCGTGTGCTCGGCTACATGTCGGATACGGTCGGCACGATCGACTCGTATGAGGAATACCGTGCCAAGCATTACGACACCGGCGTGCTTGAGCAAATTGATATTGATCGTTTCGACGACGGATTCGACCTAGACCAGGATGATACGGAGAGTATGGATCCGGACGAGTTCGCTACCAAAGGCAAGACCAGATTCCTGCTGTCCGACATGGATTGGCGCACCTGGCGCGATTGCATTCTTCGCGACATGGATGTTATCCACCGCCTGCTGGACATGGTTGTCGGCATCGACGCAGCACACGACGCGAAGCTGCAGCGTCTGTACCGGACCATCAGCGACAAGCAGAACCAGCCCATCAACCCCGGCAACCACAAGATTCTTATCTTCACCGCATTCGCAGACACCGCCGACTACCTGTACGAGCACGTCAGCAAATACGCCGGCATGCTGGGATTGAATACCGCGGAAGTGACCGGCACGAATCCGGGACGATGCACGGTTAAGAAGGTAGGCGGTCGCATGTCCGACATCCTGGCATGCTTCTCCCCTATTTCAAAGGAACGCGATATAACTGTGCCCCGGTTGAAAGACACAGACATTGACATTCTGATCGCCACGGACTGTATCTCCGAAGGGCAGAATCTGCAGGACTGCGACATGATGGTCAACTACGACATCCATTGGAATCCTGTGCGTATCATCCAGCGTTTTGGCCGCATCGACCGTATCGGCTCCACGAACAAACACATCCAGCTGGTCAACTACTGGCCCGACGTGGATCTCGACAAATATCTCAAGCTCAAAGACAGAGTCGAGGCACGCATGAAGGTCGCTGTGATGGCTTCCACCGGCGACGATGACTACATCAATCCCGACGAGAAGGGAGATTTGGAGTACAGGGAACGTCAGCTCAGGCAGATGCAGGACGAGATACTTGATCTTGAAGATGTAGACGGCGGCGTCAGCATCACCGACCTCGGTCTCAATGAGTTCCGCATGGATCTGGTCGGCTATCATCGCGACAACCCCGACATCGAGCGCACACCTACGGGCATCAACGCTGTGGTCGAGGGCAACGAGCCTGGCATCCTGTTCGTGCTGCGCAACACGAGCAAGGACGTGAAGGCCGTGGGCCGCAACCCGATCCACCCCTATTATCTCGTGCATGTCGGCGACGACGGAAGGATCCTGCACGGGCATCTGAACGCCAAGGACTGTCTCGATGTGATGCGCAAGCTGTGCAAAGGCAAGGATACATATGATCCGCGCCTATGCCGCGCATACAATCGGTTCACCCATGACGGCAAAGACATGCGCCACGCTTCCGACTTGCTACGCGATGCGGTCAGAAGCATCCTGGACCAGGATGATGCGACTGCGGCCGACAGTTTCTTCACCGGATCCATGGGGAATTTCCTTGACGAGAATGTGAAGGGGCTCGACGATTTCGAACTAGTTTGTTTCCTCGTCATCCGTCCTGCAACGGAAGGTAAGTCATGAGCGGCATCGAATCATGCGGACCTGTGACCGCACTCACGTTGGGACTGCCCAGCACCACCGCGGTCATGCATCCGAGGGGACGGCTCGCCAAAGAACGCTTCTATACGAACACCAAAGTAGGCAAACGCTTACGGCAGCATTTCATCGAGGACATCGACTCAATCACCATGCTCGCCGTAATCCGCGAGCAGGAGACCGGCATACCGGCAGGACTGCTCACCCACGAGATCAACGTGATTGGCCTAGAGCAATCCACAGAACATCCGCCGTTGGAGGTCATGGAGCACATCGCCCGCACCCGTGATGAACTGACCCATCACAGGTCGCGTATCCTGTTCGTCTGCGTGAATGGCAGCATGACAAGATTCGCGGTGTTTCGCAACGCGAACGTGGCCGAAGGGCTCATGGAGGGCTCGGTTCATACGGGAGAACCGGTGGAATGCGAATCCGCACTCATTCGTCTGAGCGGAACCAATCTGGACACCGTATGGGAGTCGTTGTGCGCGGAGACCATCCTCAGCTCGTCGAATCCGACGCGCGTCGACCGACGCATCGTGTCCCGCACGCGCATAATGAGACTTATCAAAGAAATAGACCAGCTGGAACGACGCCACGCCAAGGCCGTCCAGATAGGCCAGCGGAACAGGCTATGGGACGATCTGCAGGCCAAGCGGCACGAGCTCGAACAGGAACAACAAGGAGAAACACTGTGAGTGACATCGAGAAAATCCACGGCATCACACCGGATTTGACCAAGGAGAACGTGGATAGGCTGCTCGCCCTGTTCCCAGACGTGGCCACCGAGATCACCGACCCGAAGACCGGCAGAACCGAACGCGCGGTGGACTTCGACGCGCTGAAAGAGCGACTTGGTGATGTGGCGGAAGGCAACCGGGAACGCTACCAGTTCACTTGGCCCGGCAAACGCGAGGCGAAACGCCTCGCCCGCGAACCCATCGCCAAGACCCTGCGACCCGTCAAGGAACGCAGCAAGGACTGGGACACCACCAGGAACCTGTACATCGAGGGAGACAACCTCGACGCATTGAAACTCCTGCGTGAGAACTACGCCGGCAAAGTCAAGCTCATTTACATCGATCCGCCATACAACACGGGACACGATTTCATCTACAAAGACAATTTCGGCAAAACCGTCGCCGCCGCCAAATCCGAGAGCGGCGATTATGATGATGAAGGCGGCCAGCTCGTCGCCAATCCGGAAAGCAATGGACGCTTCCATTCCGACTGGTGCTCGATGATCTACCCTCGTCTCCTGCTCGCGCGTGATTTGCTTACGAACGATGGAGTAATACTTATAAGTGTTGATGATCATGAGGCCGTGAATCTAAAAAAGATTTGCGACGAAATTTTCGGCTCAGAATCCTTCTGCGCACAATTGGTTTGGAAATCAAGGCAGAATAAAGATAATCGAAGCGTGACCGGTGTATCTATTGATCACGAATATGTTCTTATGTATTCAAAATCTCCTGATAAACGCGTATTCCGTGGTGCAGATAGGCTTGAAGATGCTTACCAAAACCCAGATAATGATCCAAGAGGACCATGGCAAAGCGCGAATATGGTTGGATTAGCGACTGAAGACGCTCGCCCTAATCTTCATTATGATTTAATCAATCCTAAAACGGGTATTAATTACGGCAAACCCGAAAAAGGATGGCGTTATGATCAAAGAACAATGAATAGGCTCATCAAAGATGATAAAATCATTTGGCCTTCATCTCCAAATGGACGCCCTCGGAGAAAAAAATTCCTTTCTGAGCTGACTAGCGATTTAGCCGGTTTTTCATCCATTATAGGGGACAGAATTTATACTAGAAATGGTTCGTTAGAGATTCGGAAGCTTTTCAATGGACAGATGTTTGATTTTCCTAAACCGTCACAGTTAATTCAACAATTGATTGATCAAGGAACTTCAAACGAAGATATAGTTCTTGATTTTTTTAGTGGCTCAGCCTCCTCAGCTGTTGCTACGTTAAATCAAAATGCTACAGGCAATGGACATAGAAGGTTTATCCTGATTCAAATGCCTGAAGCCGTGGGAGAAAACAGTGAAGCTGCTAAAGCTGGTTATTCAACTATATGTGAAATTGGCGAGGAACGCATCCGCCGTGCCGGCGAGAAAATCAAGTCCGAGATTGAAGCGGAGAATGCGCAACTGACACTCGACGGCACTCCCAAGAAGGTGCCGGACATCGGCTTCCGTGTGCTCCGCGTAGATGACTCGAATTACGAGGACAGGCGCAAGCTCGTCGACGAGTATTCCCAGAAGGACATCGACGACGACGTGGACATCACGAAAATGGACCGTTCCGATCTGGATCTGCTGTTCGAGGCGCTGCCGAAGTTCCAGTTGCCGTACAGCTCGAAGATCGATGTCCTGTCGGGAAGCGAGTTCGACGGCCACACCGTGTACAGCGTAAACGACGGCCAGCTGCTCGCATGCTTCGAGGACAGTATCCCCGAATCGCTGGTCCGCGCGATGGCGGCGTTCAGGCCGCGTCCGTCCTATGTGCTGGTCTCTGAGAACGGTTTCCTGAACAGTGCTGCGCGTACGAACTTCACCGAGATCTTCAAGCAGTCCGCCGACGAGAAGACCGGCGCCACGCAGATCCGCATCATCTGAGGTGTTGGGCATGCAATTCAGATTCTCGCAATACCAGTACCAGACCGATGCCGCGGACGCGGTCTGCGATGTGTTCGACGGCCAGCCTTTGCAGGACGGCGTCTCATACATCCGCGACACCGGCATCCGCAGGCCCACGTCCCCGGCGCTCCAGCCCGCCCAGGACGCTTTCGATATCCCCGAGTTGAGGCCGGAGCAGGAGACGCTCGACCATTTCGACGCGGATGACGACACGGGCTACCGCAACGCGGACCTGCTGCTGGACAGCGAACGGCTGCTCGCCAACATCAAAAACGTGCAACGCCGGCAGAATCTGGCGGAATCCCCGAAGCTGTATGCCGATCCGGCCGGTGCCGTCGAATTGGACGTGGAGATGGAGACCGGCACGGGCAAAACGTTCGTGTACACGAAGACCATGCTCGAATTGAACCGCAGGTATGGCTGGTCGAAGTTCATCGTCGTGGTCCCGTCCATCGCCATCCGCGAGGGCGTCGCCAAATCGTTGGACATGACAGGCGACTATTTCTACACGTCCGGCCGCGACGGCAACGAGGGCTATGGGAAGAAACTGCACTCCTTCATCTACGACTCGTCGAATCTGAACCGGCTGGACGAATTCGCCCAGTCCTCGGACATCCAGGTGATGATCATCAACATGCAGGCGTTCAACACGTCCATGAAGGAGAACGGGCGCAGCAAGGACGCGAGAATCATCTTCTCGGAACGTGACGATTTCGGATCGCGTCGCCCCATCGACGTGATCAGCGCGACCCATCCAATCATGATTCTGGACGAGCCGCAGAAGATGGGTGGCAAGGCCACGCAGGCCGGCATCCGCCTGTTCAGGCCGCTGTTCACGCTGAACTACTCCGCCACACACAAAACCAGACATGATCTCGTATACGCGTTGGATGCGTTGGACGCGTACAACCAGCGTCTAGTCAAGCGCATCGAGGTCAAGGGCTTCGAGCTGAACAACATGCGCGGCACCGACGGCTACCTGTATCTGCAGGACATCATCGTCAGCAAAAACAGGGCGCCGCAGGCCCGTATCGAATACAAGAAGCTGTCCTCGGCCGGTAAGGTCGTGACCACGTCCGGACTGTTCGATGAGGGCGACGACGTCTACACCGCGTCCGGCGGGCTAGAGGCGTACCGCGACGGCTGGCGCATCGCTCCGGACGGCATCGTGCCCGACGGCCTGGAGCCGGGCCGGACCGGCTACGTGCGGTTCATGAACGGCGAGACGCTCGGCAAGGGCCGTATCATGAACGACGGATCCGAGGCAGACATGCGCCGCGTACAGATCCGCGAGACCATCCTCTCCCACCTGCACAAGGAGGAGCACCTGTGGGCGCGCGGCATCAAATGCCTGAGCCTGTTCTTCATCGACGAGGTTGCGAAATACCGCCGGTACGACGATGACGGCGAGCCGTTAAACGGCGAGTATGCGGACATGTTCGAGCAGGAGTACGACCGTTGCGTGCATGATTTCGTCGAGAACCGTCTCGACGACGGGTCCGGCTATCTCGACTGGTTGCGCACCACGCACGGCCGTTACGTGCACAAAGGATATTTCAGCATCGACAAGCACGGTCATTCCATCGACTCGAAAGTCAAACGCGGGTCGGAAGACAGCGACGACATCAGCGCGTACGACCTGATCCTGAAGAACAAGGAACGATTGTTGAGCTTCGACGAGCCCACGAGGTTCATCTTCAGCCATTCCGCGCTGCGCGAAGGATGGGACAACCCGAACGTGTTCCAGATCTGCACGCTGAAGCATTCGGACAACGAGGTCGGCAAACGCCAGGAGGTCGGACGCGGCCTGCGCCTGTGCGTGAACCGCGAGGGCGTGCGCCAGGACCGCAACGTGCTCGACGACGCGGACTTCCTGGACGTGAACCTGCTGACCGTGATCGCGTCGGAAAGCTATGAGAGGTTCGCCGAAAGCCTGCAGAAGGACATCGAGACCGACCTGCGAGAGCGGCCAATCGTCATCAACGATGCGTTCTTCGCCAAGACATGCGTTCCGGCCGACAAGCTCGGTCCGGAGTATGCGGGCTTGGGAGACGTGTCGTTCAGCAAGGACGAGGCGCGTGACATCGTGTACGCGCTGACCGTGGACCGGCTTATCGACCGCGACGGCAAGCTGACCGACAAGTACAAGGAAGAGCATTTCGGCAAGGATGCGGTGGAACTTCTACCAGAACCCTTGCGAAAGAAGGTCCCGGCAATCCGTCTCGTGCTGGACAGCGTGGTGGAAGGCACCACCAAGGTGCTGATCGGCAACGCATTGAAGCGTAAGGTACATGGCAATCCGCTCAATGCCAACTGGCAGAAGAAGGAGTTCCAGGAGCTCTGGAGGCGCATCAACCACAAGTATGCGTATACCGTCAGCTTCAACGACGACGAACTCGTCAAAAACGCAGTCAAGGCAATTGACGAGCGTCTGGTCGTATCGAAACTGTCCTACACGGTCACGCGCGGCATCCAGAAGGAGAATGCCTCACGCGACGAGCTCGCGGACCGCACACACTTCCACAGGAACGACTCCTATACCGGTGGCTTGGATGTCGACGCTTCGAACGGCGTGAGATACGATCTGCTCGGCGAGATCGCGCAGGCCGCGACCATCACGCGTCGTTGTGCGGCACGCATTCTCAAGAGCATTCGGCCGGACCGGTTCCTCATGTTCAGGGACAATCCAGAACAGTTCATCGCGAGGGTCGGCCGTCTGATTGTTCAGGAGAAGGCGAACATGGTCGTTGACCATATCTGCTACGACCGGATCGAAGGCGGATACGATTCGAGCATCTTCACCAAGGGCGGCAACAATCGTGATGAGGCCGAAGGCTATCAGGCGTCTAAGTGCGTGCAGGACTGGGTGTTCCCCGATGGCAGGATCGAAAGCGATTTCGCCAAGGACCTCGATAACGCGGCGGAAGTCGCGGTGTATGCGAAACTGCCGCGTGGATTCCAGATCCCGACTCCTGTGGGCAACTACGCCCCCGACTGGGCCGTGGCCTTCCGCGACGACAGCGGCCTCAAGCACCTGTTCTTCGTGGCGGAGACCAAGGGCACGCTGGATAGTTTCGAATTGCGCGGTATCGAGGACAGCAAGATAGCCTGTGCTAAACGACTGTTCAACCAACTCGATCTCGCAGATGGAACCCGTTACGAGCAGGCCACTACCTATCAGACCCTGCTTGACGAAGTGAAAGCACTGCAATAGGAACCAAGAGGAAGAATAAAATTATGGAAAAAATCAAAGAGATCAAAGTATCTGGACGAATTTATGGCGCTGGGGAAAAACTTGAAATATTTATACCCAATAACCCAGATAATCCAACTACATCATGGTGCACCATCTATGGGAAAAATGGATCAGGGAAAACCACATTATCAAAGGCTCTATGGAATTATTCCCATCCTGATGGCGTATCCCTTGAGACCGATTTACCGCAAGTTTCTTTTACTCCCGAGAACAGTATTCCACCAGAGAATTGTTATGTATTCAATGAAGACTTTATTAATAAAAAAGTTCGATTCAATCAAAACAATCTAGGCGCTATTGTTTCACTTGGCCCACAAGGCGACGTCCAAGATAAAATAAAGGAAAATGAAAATGCGCTTAAAGTAAAACAAAAAGAAATTGACACGTTGAAATGGACTATTGACGGCAGTAAAAGTGAGAACTTCGAACAGGATAATAATAGTCCATTAACCAAGCAAGGAGAAGAAGCGAAAAATAATCTACTCGATGCATTCAAAGGTGATGATCGCTGGGCTGGCTATATTAAGAGGATACGAGGCAACAGACAAAATGCAAGTGTCAGCTTACCAAACATCCAAAGAATGTATTCTGAAAATACTTTAGACAATATTCCAGATTTTGAAGAATTTCGTTCACGATTAAAAATATTTGAGCACACTGCCAGTTTAAAAAAGCTAGAAAATATTGATAAATCTTTCTTGAAAGACTATGAGCACATAGCAGACTCAATTTTCACTATTCTCACCACAACACCTGCAGGTACTGGTGACACAAATTTGTCTTCTATTATTGATTTACTCAAAGAAGCAAAAAGCGATAAGACGAAAGAACTCTTTAAAAGTAATCAAAGTCATTGTCCATTATGTCTACAAACAATTAATCATAGTTGGAAGAAAAAAATACTTGAAGCAATCGACCTACTCGATTCATCACAAGAATCAGAACAAATTATTCAACAGGCAAAACAAATTAACTCGTATATACTCAATTGCGTCAAAATAGTTCACGCCATTTTGACACATGATATTCTAAAAGACTCAAGCAATACAGTAATTGATATCAAAACTGATATAGAAAATTTTGACGATATGCTTGACGCCATTCACCAAGCATTAGAAATGAAGATTAAAACACCATCTTCAATCATTACTCTAGAACAAAATAAAGAAAATATTATTCGAAAATTTAAAAAATTTGAAGATAACATCGATTTGCTAAACAGCAATATTAATAGCCAAAATACTCAAATCGATGAGCATGATCAAGAAGCATCTTCACTTGAGGAAGCGATAAATATAATTAGTTTATTTGAAAACAAAAATCTATACGATTCTTACAATAAGGTAATCACAAACTGCGATGAGAAGAAAAAAGAACTAAAGCAAAGAAAAGAAGAACTTAATAATCTTCAGAAGAAACTGTATGAGGCAAAAAACGAGCTTCGCAAAACCAATATTCAAATGGATCATATGAATTCCGCTCTTTCGCTTATTTTCCTTAGCCCAAAAAGACTTCATCTAGAAGGAACAGACAGCGGTGAATACGGGATTTACGTGGAAGAAAAACGTGTCTCTCTATCTAATTTATCTACGGGAGAGAAAAATGCAATTGCTCTTTCTTATTTCTTTTCGATGCCATATGAAAACAGATCTGAGAAGTATTTTTCTAAAAACGACTCCTTATTCGTTCTTGACGATCCCATCAGTTCTTTAGATAGAAACAATGAAATAGGAATTTATTCATTAATCGAACATGAGATATCAGAAATCAAAAAACTCACAAATACTAATAACAATTTTGTGCAAGTCATTGCTTTAACTCACAGTCTTCCTGTATACTATGCGCTCGAAAAAGTTGGTGACGAAGTTTTCAAAACGCAAAAAGGAAAACCGTCGAAAACTATTTGTAAAATGTTAAGAAAAGGTAAGCTCACTGACACAAAAACAATTGATTATAATTATAGAAGTCTTATACGAGATGTATATGATTTCGCTAAATCAAATCTTACTGATATTTCAGATAACCCGGCATCTTATTATGGAACAGCTAATAAGCTAAGACGCGTACTTGAAGAATATTCCTACTTCAACTTTGATATCGGAGGAACTGGTCTACCAAAAAACAAATTAATAAATGAATACCTTGAAACATGCGTACAGTCGCATAAAGTACACAGTGAAACTAGGGATAAGATTACTCGCGCTCTAGTTCCTCTTTGGATGAATTCAGAGAGCCACGGTAAAGAAAAGGTAAAGTCCGGGTCAATCGACCATAATATTCAACTTCTAGATCCGGAAGAAACTCAAAAGTGCGCTCGTCTAATGCTGCTTCTACTAGATTTGCTGCATCCAACAGGACTTCCAGGTTTAATAAACAATCAAATCTCCAAGAAAGATCAAGAAGACATTAATCAACATCTTTCGGAGTGGGACAGTGAATTCGCCGAACTATAGATAGCTGGGAACATTTCTCTTATTTTCAACAAATATTAACTAATAATGTCTGTTACCGAGCTAATAAACCACATATTTTTACCCGGTAACAGACATTATATGTAGCATCAAATCCTCTCCAATTGAATAAATATCGGTATGAATACGTAACGAAGCTACTACTGAACGGAATCGCTCACCACTATCAGCCCATCGCCTTTCAGTCGTCTATCTCGATCGCATGAATCGTGACTTCGTCATTTTCCAAGGCATTGGCTTTCTTGAATTCCGGGCGAAGTTCCATGCCGATCTCATCGAACTCACCGTTCAGATTGCGTACCAGCACATCAGCCAATCGGCCACCCATGGGTCTAAACGTCGCATAGGTTATCGCCCCGGAAATGGCACCGCCAACAACGGGCACAACCTTGGCAACGGCCTTGCCAACCGACTCCTTCACCACCCGTTTGCCAACCATCGCGCCGATTTTCTTGAGCAGTGGATACCAAGTCGTTTTCGTCAAAGCCTGTTGCGTGATCTTCTTGCCCATGTTTTTGCCGACTCCCCTGGCAAGCTTTCCTACCAACATCGCCGAACCTGACGCGCCGAGCATCACACCCAAATACGCAAGGACTCGGACTTTGGCACCTTCGTTCAATTCCGACTCGTCGGTGAACAAATCATCCTCTCCGAAGAGATAGGCGATTTTCTGTGCCAAGTTAATCGCGAAACCAAAGTATTGGGCCACATCGGCACCTCCAGCGGCAACGGCGGCAGGTCCGCCGGGAATTCCTGCCACGAAGGCGGCAAGAGTGGTCTGATTCGTCGACTTCTTAATCAGCCCATCCGCTTTTCTTCGCAACGACTCCGCCGTATACACATGCTGCGGGCCATGCTCCAGAATCTCATCAAGATATTCCGAACCGGCGAATTGCTGTCGCAGAAACGCCTCCCTATCAACCCTGATAACCGGAAGCTTCGCAACGCTTCCAATCATATTTATCGCCACATCGTAAAGCTCTTCGTCAGTTTTCTTGGCCATGTTCTCTCCACTCTGATAAGACGCATTGTGCTTAATGCCCATGGTATTCGCTCCTTTGCCTGTTCGATGGACAACATGCGGGCGATCCGCATTCACCATGAGCCATGTTTTCTTCGCGAGCGCGACGGGCTTTCAACAGATAGAGCCTGCATTAAAAGCAGCAGCCTGTTAAAGCAGATTCGAGCACTTTTCTCGCGCATTTTCACGCACTTGCACGCACGCAGATTCCAATCACATATACTTCACGCTCATGCGGGATGGGTTCAACGTAATCGCCAAGGAAATCAACGATGCCCCATGAAGCTCCTTGGCAGCAAGACACCCAACAAGGTATGGAACCGGGGAATAAGCAAGATGCAATCGCGTCATCAGAAACCGAATCGCGTCGTAATCCCGGCATAATCGCGTCGTAATCGGGTAGCGCGAAAACCATAACCGTAATGAAGAAGATTCTTCCAACACCATGAGCCGGCAGACACCACACTGTTAAGGCATGTTTCAAGTTACAATTATCCCTTATAACTTCAGCGAATAAGGATGCAATGAAAACACTGGATGAACTTATGCAGCATCTATGCGATAACGGCATCGCATGCTCTGGTGAATTGCAAAAAAGAGAATTGAAAAACCTGGGGTATTATCACGGCTATAAGGGGTGCCGATTCGCTGGCATTGCAAAGAATCGTCTTCACTTGCAGTCCTTCGAGCAAATTTCATCATTGAATTCTTTTGATATGGCGTTGAAATCTTTAATTTACCCTCGGATCATCGCCGTGGAAACCGCTTTGAAGAATTACACATTGGAAGAAGTTCTTCAAGATGCAGAGTCACCATTTCTGGCTCTTGTGTTGTTTTCGTGGGTGTCGTCTCATCGTTGAGCCGTTGATTATGAGGGTGTGAGGGGCGTTTCCTGTAGGTTTGTTTTTCGACCAAGAAAAAGAACCACAGAAAACGCCTTATGAAGAACATATTCAAACGTTTGCTCAACGTCAAGGGCATGGTCGTCGAGGACGTGTCCATCGACGATTCCCCACTGCGCGACGCTCCGGTCCTGGTGGCGCGCGTCAGGTGCAGGAAGGCCGCGTTGCGTTGCTCGCGCTGCGGGCGCAAATATGCCCGAAATACGACGACGGGGGCGGCGAAAGGCGTTGGCGGCACCAGGACTTCGGCTGCTATCGGGTCAAGCTCGTGGGTCCGGCTCCGCGTGTGGAATGCCGTGTGCATGGCGTGGTGGTGTCGCGGGTTCCGTGGGCGGAGCCGGGCAGCCGGTTCACGCGCGACTTCGAGCTGGAATGCACGTGGCTGATGACGGTCGCCAACAGGAAGACCGTGAGCGGTTTCCTGCATGTCGCGTGGAGGACCGCGGGCGACATCGCCGGACGGGTCGCCGGCCGGCTGGAATCCGGCATGCCATGCATGTTCGACGGGCTCACGGCGATCGGCGTGGACGAGACCAGCCACAGGAAGGGCCACACGTACATCACCGTCGTCGTCGACCACGAACGCAAGCGGGTGATTTGGGCGCACGACGGATACGGCAAACAGGTCCTCGACCTGTTCTTCGAAGAATTGACGCCGGAGCAGCGCGCCTCCATCAGGATCGTCACCGGCGACGGCGCCAGGTGGATCGACTCGTCCGTCGCCGGATACTGCCCGAACGCGGAGCGCGTGCCCGGCTCATTCCACATCGTTGTCTTTCGTCAAATAAATCTGCGTGTCGTCACCAGTTAATCTGAACACCACGAGGTGGTGACGTTTTCTTGGACTTCCTGGCCGGGAGGAGACCCCCCCCTTATGGCGAAGTACAGCAAGGAGCAGCGTGACAGGGCCGTGGACCTGTACATCAGATACGAGCGCTGCGCCGCGGACGTGATGCACGAACTCGGCTATCCCAGCAGGGGGATGCTGCCGGTGTGGTACCGGGAACGCCTCGAGGAGGAACGCACCGGAAGACAGTCCACTCGCGGGAAACGGTACCGGCGGTACACGGACGAGCAGAAACAGGCCGCGGTGGACCATTACCTCGGACACGGCAGGCGTCTGAAACGCACCATGCGCGCGCTCGGCTATCCGAAAAGCCATGAGCTGCTCACCGCGTGGATCGACGAGCTCGCCCCCGGCCGACGCAAGCTGAGGCACGGCC
>ERZ772872.1710-NODE-1710-length-19172-cov-11.263064_pt1 | contig 19172 bp, 20 predicted proteins | sample MGYA00512132_ERZ772872 | MGnify/ENA primary metagenome ERZ772872 (study PRJEB29015, sample SAMEA2737724) | human gut metagenome | biome: human gut; feature: human-associated habitat; material: faeces | place: China | collected 2012 ...
GCCGCGATCTTCGAGCCTGACGAGGAAGGAGGTGAGCAGGAGTGACGCCCTGACATAATGAGCGAGAAGCCGATCACACAACGGATCAAGGACAGGCTCGCGGCCTACACCGCCATGCTGAGGGACATCGACAACCAGCTCGAACGCCTCGACCGCATGGAGATGACGATGGCCTCACCGCCCGGCCCTGATCTGACAGGTATGCCACGCGGATCCGGCACACCATCCGACCGCACCGGCATGATGGTGGAGCGGAAAATGGAGCTCGAGGAACAGATCGACCGGCTCAAGGCTGAGGAGAAGCAGGAGCGCAGCGCCATCGAGGGCCTGATCCTCCAGCTCTCCGACCCCGACGAGCGCGCCGTCATCCGGCTGCGCTACTTCGACCGGGCTGACTGGGAGAGCACCTGCGGCGTCCTGTTCGGTGATCGGCGGGACTACGTCGACAGAGTGGACGCCTACCAGAACAGGACATACAAAATCCACGGCCGCGCCCTGCTCAACCTCGCCGCCGTGCTGGACGAGCTGGAGCCCCTGCCTGAGCTGCGGCAGTAAAACGCAGTAAAAGGAACAAAAGGGAAGTAAAAGGAATTGAAAAGCAGTAGAGACCCGTGCTATTCTATATCCTGCAAAAGACCGCCGGACACACGGGCAACGCCGTGACAATTCCGAGCGGCTGACCAGAGGAAAACCAAATAACAACCGACGGCAAGAGGCCGACGGGCGAACCAACGCCCGCCGGTCTCTTTTTGCGTATAGGAAGGAGGCGACGGCCATGCCGCAGAACAGCATCTCGGCGCAGCTCAGCAACCTGCAACAGCTCGTCGCTGACCTCGAGGCAATCGAGAACGGCGGCAAGAAGGCCATCAGCAACACCATCAAGGACGTCAAGGCCAGAGCCCCGGGCTGGATCGCTCAGGAGGTCACGGCCGTCTACAACATCAAGAAGTCGGAGATCACACCCTCGGGCAGCGGAAAGCCGAAGAAGATGGCTGGCAGCATCCAGATCACCGGCGAGACCATCGAGGAGCTCGCCATCACCTACAAGGGCAGGCTCCTGACCCCTGTGCACTTCGGCATGACACCGAAGGCCCCGCCCCGCGGTAAGAGCTACACGCTGAAGGCGCAGGTGCTCAAGGGGCAGAAGAAGGTAGTTGGCCGCTATTTGAACACAAGAACCCCGGGCGGCCCGTTCTCGCAGCGATCGCACAATATTCTCATGGGGACAGGCAACACCAAGAGCGACGGCACGAGCTGGATCCCATTCCAGCGAATGAGCAAGACCCGCACCGACATCAAGAAGCTGACCACCATCTCGGTGCCGCAGATGATAACCAGCGACCGCACCAACGAGGCCATCATGCTCCGGCTCAACACCGAGACCAGCAAGCGCCTCGAGCACCACATGAAGCGAGCCCTCGGCCTCTAAGCCAGAGCCCACCAGAACGCCGCACAGCGCGTCCACAGCCGCACCCGACACCGAGCCCGACCCACACCGCCAGACGCGCACAGAGCGCGCCACAGCGCCGCGCAGACGCCTCCACGGCCACGCACAGCGCCGCAAGGTACTGTGACGGGCCCCTCTGGCCTGCGGTGCTGGCGAGCCCAAAAAACGCGCAGCCGGGAAAAATTTTTTTCGGGCCGTTTCGTTTCGCACGAGCGGCAGAAAGGAGGGAACGCCATGCCGAACCCAACCAACAACAAGCTCGTCGACAGCAAGACCATCGCGGCCCTGTTCGACATGACGCCCCGCCGAGTGCAGCAGCTCACCAAGGATGGCGTCATCGCCGCGGTCAAGGAAGGCAACGCCAACCGCTATGACCTGCTGCCGACGATCCAGAGGTACATCCGATACCTGACGGCCAAGGCCAACGGCCGGGAGCCGTCGAAGAAGGACAGCGAGATCGAGGGCCGACGTCTGGAGGCTGAGGCTGACCTCAAGCGCAGCAAGGCAGACATCGCCGCCCTCCAGCTCAGTGAGCTCGAGGGCACCATGCACCGCAGCGAGGACGTCGAGGCTGTGATGACCGACCTCGTCTACAATATCAGGTCGATGCTCGTGGCCCTGCCGGGCCGTCTGGCCGTCGACGTCACCGGCGCAGCAACACCCGCCGAGGCGTCTGAGATCATCCGCACAGAGGTCTACAAGATCCTGACGGAGCTGGCCGGTTATAAATACGATCCCGAGGTGTACGCCCGGCGAGTAAGGGATCGGGAAGGCTGGAGCGAGCAGCTCGCCGATGACGCGGACGACTAAAAAAGCCGCCGCGAAGCTCAATACCGCCATCGCCGGAGCGGTCAAACGCTTCGCCCCGCCTGAGAGCCTGACCGTGGACGAGTGGGCCGACAAGCACCGCCGCCTCTCCCCGGAAAGCTCAGCCGAGGCCGGCCCGTGGCGTACCAAGCGCACCCCGTACCTCGAGGAGCCCATGCGGGCCTTTACGGATCCGAAGGTGCACAAAATAGTCATGGTGGCCGCCTCTCAGGTCGGCAAGTCTGAGCTCGAGCTCAACATCATCGGCTACATCATCGACCAAGACCCCGGCAGCATCCTCTACGTCCACCCGACCATCGACGACGCCCGGAAGTTCAGCCGCCTCCGCGTGGCCCCTATGATCCGCGACAGCAAGCCCCTGAAGGCGAAGGTGCACGACGTCAAGGCTAAGGACAGTGGCAACACAATCCTCCAGAAGTCGTTCCCGGGCGGGATGCTCACCCTGACCGGCTCCAACAGCGCCTCGGCTCTGGCCTCCACGCCTGCCCGCTATATCATCGGCGACGAGCGCGACCGCTGGGCGACCAGCGCCGGCACCGAGGGCGACCCGTGGGCGCTGGCCGAAGCACGTCAGGCCACATTCTACAACGCCAAGGCGGTCGAGGTCTCCACCCCGACCATCAAGGGCAACAGCAACATCGAAACGAGTTTTTACCAAGGCACGCAGGAACGCTGGTGCCACCGCTGCCCCGAGTGCGGGGAGTACAGCGAGATCGTGTTCGACAATATTCACTTCGACCCGGAGGTCAAGAAGATCCGCGGGAAAAAGTCGTGGAGCCTCAAGAGCGGCGTCTCGTGGAGCTGCCCGGCGTGCGGCTGCTTGATCCCCGAGGACACCATGCGAAAGCAGCCTGCCAAGTGGATCGTCGACAACCCGGACGCCTACAAGAAGGGCGTCCGTTCTTTTTGGCTCAATGCCTTCTCGAGCCCGTGGACTCCGTGGGAGAAAATCGTCCTCAAGTTCCTCGACGCCAAGGATGACCCGCAGCGCCTCAAGGTCGTCTACAACACCCTGCTCGGCCAACTGTGGGAAGATCGCGGCGACCTCGAGGACGAGGACACCATGCTCGCCCGCCGTGAGGACTACGGCACCCGCCCGGACGGCACCCCTGTGGAGCTGCCTGACGGCGTGCTCGTGCTGACCTGCGGCGTCGACACTCAGGACAACCGCCTCGAATACGAGGTAGTCGGCCACGGGAAGTACGGCGAGACGTGGGGCGTCGTCAAGGGCTACATCATGGGCCGGCCAGACACCCCGGAGGTCTGGCAGCGACTCGACGACGTGGTCGACCACGTCTACAAGTTCAAAAACGGCCGCGGCCTGAAGATCTCCATCACCTGCGTCGACTCCGGCGGCCACTTCACCCAAGAGGTCTATGAGGCGTGCCGGGCCCGCGTCGGCAAGCGCGTCTTTGCCATCAAGGGCAAGGGCGGCGACGGCATCCCCTTCGTCTCGCCCCCGAGCAAGGTGCCGATCCGCGACAACAAGCGGATCACCTGCTGGCTCTACACCATCGGCGTCGACGCCGGCAAGGCGACGATCATGGCTAATCTGAAGGTGCAGGAGCCCGGGCCAAAATACTGCCATTTCAACCGGCACCCCGACGCCGGTTATGACCTCAATTTCTTCAACGGGCTCCTCTCCGAGAAGCTGGTGCTCACGCACACGCGCCGCGGCGACCGCTGGGCATGGGAGAAGCTGCCCGGGCACAACCGCAACGAGGCCCTCGACTGCCGCGACTACGCCAACGCCGGCCTCAAGATCATCAACCCCGACATGGACGCCATCGAGCGCCGCCTGCAAGGACTGGAGGAAAAACCGAAGGCCCCGCAGCAGCGACGGCAGCGGCAACGGCACAACCGGGCCGACGCCTTCGACGACTGGTAAGGAGGACAGACCACAATGAGAAAGACCCGCGAACAAATCGAGTACCAGCTCTCCATCAAGAGGAACCGGCTGGAGCTCTACCTGAAGCGAGAGGCCGAGATGCTGGACGGAGGCGTCCAGAGCTACGGCATCGGCTCGCGCAATCTGGCCCGCTACAACACCGACCTCGGATCCATCCGGGCCGCCATCAAACAGCTCGAGGCAGACATCGAAGCCCTCGAGGCCGCACTGAACGGCGAGAAGCCGCGAAGAGCTGTGGGAGTAGTGCCCCGAGACTGGTGAAAGAAGCCCCGAAAGGGGCTTTTTTCATAGGCTGACGCCGGGAGTTTTCGCTCCTTTTCTCCCGACTCAGCCATCTTCACCATGAAGGAGGTGAGCACCATCAGCAAAAGAAAAAGCAGAAGCCGCCCACAGAACAGGCGGCAGCAGCCGCGCCCTGTGAATAAGGGCTACGGCGACGCCGGCGCGAGCTGGCACAAGAAGGCGACCAAGGGCTTCAGAGCTATGAGCGGCAGCCCGAAGGAGGACATCGACGCCAACAACTACACCCTGCGGCAGCGTGCCCGGATGCTTTACATGGCGGCCCCGATCGCCACCTCTGCCATCCGCACCAACCGCACCAACGTCGTCGGCATCGGCCTCCAGCTCAAGAGCCGGATCGACCGCGAGGCGCTCGGCATGACGCAGGAGGCCGCAGACGCATGGCAGGCTCAGGCCGAGCGTGAGTTCGCCCTCTGGTCTGAGAACAAAAGGGCGTGCGACGCCACCGGCGTCAACAACTTCGCAGCCATGCAGCAGCTCGCACTCTCCTCGTGGCTGGTCAGCGGCGACGTGTTCGCCGTCGTGAAGCAGTACGAGCCGACGCCGCTCACGCCCTACTCGCTACGCCTGCACCTGATCGAGGCCGACCGAGTCGCCACGCCAACGACCTCCGGCATCATCACCCCGATGCTGCTGACCACCGGCAAGGCGGCCAACGGCAACACCATCTACGACGGCGTCGAGGTGAACGACGACGGCCAGATCGAGGCGTACCACATCCGCAGCACCTACCCCTTCGAGCTCGGCAGCACGACGACGACGTGGGCCCGTGTTCAGGCATACGGTGAGCGGACTGGCCTGCCGAACATCCTGCACGTCATGGAGAGCGAGCGCCCGGATCAATACCGCGGCGTCAGCTATCTCGCGCAGGTCATCGAGCCCCTGCTCCAGCTTCGCCGCTACACCGAGAGCGAGCTGACTGCGGCGGTCGTCGAGTCGTTTTTCACGGCCTTCATCAAGACCGAGGCGGGCGCCGGCGACAACCCGTTCAACGAGGTCGGGAGCAGCCTGCCGGAGGTGAGCCGAGACCCTAATGAGTACGAGATGGGCCCCGGCCAGATCAACATCATGGAGCCCGGCGAGGACGTGACCTTTGCAGACCCCAAGCGGCCGGCCAGTGGCTTCAACACCTTCCTGCGCGCCATCTGTGAACAGGTGGGCGCCGCGCTCGAGATCCCGGCCGACCTTCTGCTCAAGAGCTTCAACAGCTCGTACAGCGCCAGCCGCGCCGCCCTGATGGAGGCGTGGAAGGCGTTCCGCATGAGGCGCAAGTGGTTTGTCGATGACTTCTGCACGCCGGTATATGAGATCTGGCTCTCTGAAGCCGTCGCCCGCGGCCGCATCAGCGCCCCGGGCTTCTTCGCAGATCCGGCGATCCGCGCCGCATACCTCGGCGCCGAGTGGATCGGCCCCTCTCAGGGACAGCTCGACCCGACGAAGGAGATCACGGCCGAGATCCTCGCCATCGGCGAAGGCATCACGACCAGAGAGCAGGCGACCATCCGACTCAACGGCGGCCAGTGGGACGCCAACGTCGACCAGCTCACTCGGGAAAACGAGAAGCTGCGCGCAGCGCAGGGGCAGGTCGACCAGAGCACAGCGGCCAGCGGCACGATCTCCGCAGCTCTGCGGGAGGCGATCGTCGCCGAGGCCATCAAAAGCATCAAGGAAGGAGACAAGCATGAGAACGCATAACACTCCCCGGCTCTGCGCCGGGCCTCAGACTGCGGGCACGCCGATCAAGTTCTGGAACGTCGCCAGCATCGGTGACGACGAGGGCGAGATCACCCTCTACGGCGACGTCGTGAGCCGTCAGCCTGTGGACTGGTGGACGGGCGAGCCCGAGCCCGGCCTCTACATCGCGCCCGAGAGCTTCATGGAGGATCTCGCGGCCGTCAAGGGCAAGAGCAACATCACCATCAAGATCAATAGCTGCGGCGGCGACCTCTACACCGGCATCGCCATCCACAACGCCGTCAAGGGCCTGACCGGCCACAAGGTCGTCGTCGTGGAAGGCATCGCGGCCAGCGCGGCCAGCGTCATCGCCTGCGCGGGCGACGAGGTACAGGTCTATCCCGGCAGCATGGTGATGATCCACGGCGTCGCCGGGCTGCTCTACGACTACTACACCCTCGCAGACCTGAAGAAGCTCCAGAAGGACTTCGACGCGAGCGAGCGGGCCATCGCGGAGATCTACCACGCCAAGACCGGCCTCGAGGTCGACCAGCTCCGCAGCATGATGACCCGCGAGACGTGGATGGTCGGGCAGGAGGCCATTGACAACGGCTTTGCCGACACCCTGCTCACAGACGAAGGCCCCGACGTCGCCCTGAGCGCCGACAAGAAGGTGCTCCTCGTCGCCGGCATCCGGCACGACGTCAAGGGCTTCAGACACATCCCGGGGACGATCCCCATCGACAACAGCATCCACGCCGCCCCTGCGGCTGGAAATAAACACGCGGCCGCCAAGAACGACGGCCCCAAGAAGGAGGACAACAAGACCATGACCCTCGAAGAAATGAGAGCACAGCACCCCGACGTCGTGGCTCAGATCGAGCAGCAGGCGGCCGAAACTGCCAGAACGCAGGAACGCGCCCGCATCGAGGCCATCGACAGCATCGCCGCAAGTGTGGGCGACGCGCAGCTCGTCAGGGACGCCAAGTACGGCGAGACCCCCTGCACCGCTGAGCAGCTCGCGCTCAAGGCTATGCAGAAGCAGGCGGCCCTCGGTGCCAAGCACCTGAAGGACGCCAAGGCTGACAACGACGAGTCCGGCGCTGCCGGCGTCGGCGCTGCCCCTAACGGCGGCGAGGAAGGCAGCGAAAACGACGACAAGGCAAAGGTGGACGCCATCGTCGGCCTCTACAACTCCACCAAGTCTCAGAACGGAGGTAAGAAGTAATGAGCAAGAGACTGGACGAAAACCTCGGCAGCGTCGGCTATGACGGCCTGATCGTTGCCAACGAGCCCGTCGCTGACGTGTTCACCGTGACCATCCGCAAGGAGGCCACCGCCGCAGCCACCTATAAGCGCGGCACCGTGCTGGCCCTGTCTGCCGGCACCGCCGGCGACGGCAAGCTGGTGATCCTCGGCTCCACCGCGACCACCAACGAAACCCTGACCGCCAACTGCATCCTCGCCGAGGACGTGGAAGTCGGCACCACCGCGGACGTGACCGTGCTGGCCTACCGCACCGGCCACTTCGCCCGCAACAAGCTGGCTGCCGCAAGCGGCTACACCCTGAAGGCGACCGACGAGGAGGAGCTGCGCAAGGCCGGCATCCTGCTCTCCGACGCCATCGAATACTAAGAGAAGGAGGACAACAAAATGCCTTTTAACTTCTACGACACCCACACGCTGCTCATGGCCGTGCAGCAGCTCACCCCTGCTGCGACCTTCCTGCGTGACCGCTACTTCCCCACCAACGACGCGAGCGACATCTTCGCCACCGACGACGTGCTCGTCGAGTTCCGTGACGGCAGCAAGAAGCTGGCGCCCTTCGTGGCCCCTCGCAAGGGCGGCGTCACCGTCCTGCGCGCCGGCTACAACATGGAACGCTACACCCCGCCCTTCGTGGCTCCCCGTCGCGTCCTGACCCTCGACGAGCTGCGCAAGCGCGGCTTCGGCGAGGCTCTCTACTCTCAGCTCACCCCTGAGCAGCGCCAGCAGACCCTCATCCTGCGCGACGCTGACGAGCTGGGCGAGCTCATCACCAACCGCGAAGAAGCGATGGCCGCCGAGACCATGCTGACCAATGGCTGCGTGATGAAGCACATCGCCGACGACGTCGACAAGGCCGACGAGATGGAGATCCGTTTCTACTCCGAGGCCAGCAACCCCGCGACCTACACCCCGACGGCCAAGTGGGACGCCACCGGCGGCAAGATCCTGAAGGATCTGGAGGCCATGATCCGTATGCTGACCAAGCGCGGCCTCCGCGCTTCTGATCTGGTCTGCTCCCCGGACGTGGCTGACACCATCATCAACGACGCGGCCGTGCAGAAGCTCCTCGACAACCGCCGCATCGAGATCGGCAACGTGGAGCCTGAGCTGCTGCCTGACGGCGCTGCCATCGTGGCCCGCCTGAACGTCCTCGGCCGCATCATCAGCGTCATCTCCTACGACCTGACCTACACCGACGACGAGGGCAACGACAAGCTCTACATCCCGTCCGGCAAGTGCGTCCTCACCGCTCCCGGCGCTGGCCGCACCGCCTACGGCGCCGTCTCTCAGGTCGAGCAGAGCGACGGCGAGTTCCACACCTACGCCGGCCGCCGCGTGCCGAAGTATGTGAGCAGCGCCGAAGGCAACAGCCGCACGCTGACCATCTCCAGCCGCCCGCTGATGATCCCCAACAACAAGAACCCGTTCATCGTTGCGGACGTCCTGACGGACTGAGCGCAGCAGAAAGGAGCAGAGCATGATCCAGATCATCAAGGGCACCTTCGGCTACTATAACGGCCGCAAGGTGATCCCCATCACTGAAGCAGACGGCCCTCAGAAGTTCGACGACGAGCTGGAGGCCCGTCTGGTGAAGGAAGGCGTCGCCAAGTACATCGGCGAGCTGGGCGAGACTGCCGAGCAGCCCGCACCTGCTCCCGGCGACGACGCCGACGAGCCTGCCAGCACCAACACCGCGGCCGACGAGGCCCCTGAGTACAACGAGGACATGAAGCTCGACGAGCTGAAGGAAGTGGCCACGCGCTATGGCGTGGACGCCTCTGCTATGCGCAAGAAGGCCGACGTCATCGCTGCCATCGAGGCCGCCAAGGCCGAGCAGCCTGATGACGGCGCCGACGACGAGGAGCCCCCTCAGATCGGCGCCGCCGATCCCGTCTGATGGCCTTCAGCTTCAAGGCGATGGTCGAGGCTGACCGTCAGCGCACGTTTCTCAATCTCGACGAGTTCGGTGAGAAGCACACCGTCGAAGGCAGAGCCATCGCCGCCGTGCTGGACGACAACGCCCTGAAGGAACGCCAAGGGGGGCAAGAGCTGAGCGTCGCGGAGTCCTCTCTGCTGCTTTATGCGGCGGTCGAGGATCTGCCCGCTCGGCGCCCGGCGGGCGAAGGGCTCAACGTCGACGGCCGCGAGTACATCGTCAACGACTGGAGCGAGGACATGGGGATCGCCACCGTGGCCCTCGGCCAGACTGTCACCATGTAGGAGGTGCCCCATGTCCATCGTCAACAGCATCGAAACCGTCCGGGACTGGCTGACCGCCGAGGTCTGCCCTCTGGTCAAGCTGAAGCTCCCCGACGACAACGCAACGGACGCCTCCTACCCATACAAGCTGGTAAACCCGGCCGCGTTCTCGCTTTTCGTACCATCGAAGGACAGGACGCCCCCGAACATCGCCGCGCCGATCCCGTCGGTCTGCGTGCAGATCGTTCAGGGCGACGACGACCTGCTCCAGAGTGCCCGAGACATCAAGATCCGGCTCTGCTTCTCAGCGTGGGATCCCGGCTACCACGGGCCCGACATCTTCAAGCCGAAGGGCGACGGCAGCGGCACCTACATCCAGCAATACAACGAGGCGGCGGCCTCCTACTTCGTGAAGAACGGAGAGGGCTGGCGTGACGCATGGAATTTTGTGGACACAGCTCTCCGGCTGATTGAAAACGCCGAGTACCTCGGCGACCTCCGCGTCATCAAGGAGAAGGGCATCACCTTCGGCCCTGTCACGGAGCAAGACGCCGTCCCCGACTTCTACCCGTACTGGTTTGCATGGGCTGAGTTCTCCGTCGAGGAGGCCCTGACCCGCAACCCGAAAAGCTACCAACACCTGCTTTAAGGGCAGCCACTCGGCTGCTCTAATTTCATGCAAAGGAGGATAAGCAGATGGCAAACGAATACCTCTACGGCGCCTACGGCCACATCGGCGAGACCGTGGCACAGAGCGCCGTGCAGGCGGGCACCACGCCGGTCTATATCGGCACGGCACCCGTCAACCTCGTGCGCGACTTCGGCAAGGCCGGCGTCATCAACGCGCCGATCAAGATCACCAGTCTGGTCGACGCGCAGAAGAAGATCGGCTACTCGTCCGACTGGGGCACCTTTACCCTGTGCGAGGCCGTGTACGCGCATTTCAACAACACCCTCGGGAACATCGGCCCGATCTACGTCATCAATGTGCTCGACCCCTCCGCGGGCAAGCACCGCAAGGAGACGGCCACCACCAAGACCCTCACCTTCACCGGCGGCCGCGCCGAGTTCGCCAGCGACAAGATCATCCTCGACACCCTGACCATCGCAAAGAATGACAGCGGCAACTACGTCGAGGGCACCGACTACGCTGTGGACTATAACTTCACCAAGGGCACGGTCATCATCACCAGCCTGAAGGACGACGCGCAGCTCTCCGGCAGCCTGACGGCCAGCTTCAGCGAGGTGGACGACTCTGAGATCGCAGACAGCGACATCATCGGCGGCGTCACCTCCTCCGGCGAGTACAGCGGCCTGAGCGCGATCGCGCTGCTCTATCCCGAGCAGTTCGCGGTCTGCAATCTGATCGCGGCCCCCGGCTGGAGTCACAGCCCTGCCGTCTACAACGCCATGCTGACGACCTGCAAGAAGATCAACGGCCACTGGGACGCCTTCGTCGTGGCCGACCTGCCCCTCGTGGACAGCACCGCGCAGGCGGTCGACACGATCACCAAGGCGATCGCATGGAAGAAGGCCAACGCCTTCACCGGCGAGCGCTCTAAGGTCTACTGGCCGCAGGCTGTGGACAACCTCGGCAACGTGTTCCACCTGAGCACGCTGGCCGTGGTCGAGCTCATGCGCGCCGACTTCAGCCACAACAGCGTCCCGATGGAGACCTGCGGCAACAAGGCGATCCCCGTCATCAAGCAGTATTTCGGCGCCAATGCGAAAAACCGCGGCTTCGACCAGCAGAGCGGCAAGGAGCTGACGCAGAACGGCATCAGCACCGCCGTGGCATGGGGCGGCGAATGGGTACTGTGGGGCGACCATACGGCTGCCTACACCTACGGCGCAGACGTGGATCCCCGCGCGATCTTCGACGTCTCCATGCGGATGCTCATGCACATCACCAACGACTTCCAGCGCGAGTGGAGCCCGGAGATCGACGAGCCCATGACCCGCGCACTGAAGGATCGCATCATCAACCGCGAGCAGGAGAAGCTCGACGGCTATGTCAGCATGGGCGCGCTGCTCGGATCCCCTGTGATCCTGTTCCTCGAGAGCGAGAACAGCACCACCGACGTGATGAATGGCGACTTCCGCTGGGACATCGCCGTCACCCCGACCCCGCCCCTCAAGTCTGCGAGCGTCTACGTCGCCTACACCGACGCGGGCTTCTCCGTCTACTACGAAGGAGGTGACGAGTAATGGCAAACCTGTGGCTCGACCTGAAGGGCCCCATCCTCGCCGATACCGTCTATGTGGACGGCGTTCTCGCCGCCAAGGACGTGACCATCGCCCTGCCTCCCGTCAACCTTGTGACGGCTGACTTCAAGGCGATGGGAACCTACACGGCGCCGCTGCCCGGCCAGATCGAGGCGATGGAGGCATCCATCACTAAGATCGGCATTGACCTCGGCCTGCGCAGCCTCGTCAAGCTGACGAGCAAGACCATCGAGATCCGCTGGGCGCAGGACGTCAAGCTCTCCGACGGCTCCACCAAGACCGAAGGCTGCAAGGCGTTCCTCCGCTGCGTCTCCAAGGGCATCCCCGGCCTGAGCGTGGATCCCGGCAACGCCAGCGAGAACGAGATCGCGCTGGCCGTCAGCCGCTACCAGCTTTTCGTCGCTGGCAACGAATACTGGCTGATCGACCAGCTCAACACCATCATGCGCGTCGGCGGCGTCGACTACGCCAAGGACATCCGCAGCGTCCTGTAACAAGAAGGGCGTCGCCTCCGGGCGGCGCCCTCTATTTATCGAAAGGAGACACACATGGAAAAGCTGACACTCCAGAACCCCATCACCATCAACGGCAAAAAGGTCAAGACTCTGACCTATGACACCGACGCGATCACCGTGGGAATGTTTGCCGATGCTGAGGCCCGCAAGCTCCGCGCGACCTCCAACAAGGGCGGCGGCAGCGCCGGCGCCTGCGAGCTCGACTACTCCCTGCACGCCTATCTCGCCATGATGGCGATCGTCGCCGTCAACAGCGACATCGACGTCAGCGACCTCGAGCGCATCAGCGGCCCCGACGTCATGGAGCTTATGAGGATCGGCCGAAATTTTACTACGGCGAGGTCGGCGGCACAATCCGAGGAAAGCGGCTCGGAGAGCTCGTCCGAGACTACTCTCGAGCCTTCCACACCTCAGTCGGCGAGCTCCGACGGGAACGCCTGACCGACTTCCTGATGGAATACTACGAGGCAGCCGAGGAGGCCAAGCGGCAACGCGACAAGGCCGCCTCAATGCCCCGGAATAACTTCAGGAAATACAGAAGGAGGTGACACTGATGGCAGGCAAAAACAAGATCATGCAGGCCGTCGTCAGCTTCGCCGGCACCATCGACCCATCCCTCGGGAAGGCGATGGACAACGTCGCGGGACACCTCGACAAAGTAAACTGGAAGGCCGTTGCCGTCGGTGCTGCCGTGGGCGGCATCGCTGTGGCGACGGGCAAGGCGGTCGTCGAGGCCGGGAAGTATCTGGCAGAGCTGGGCGACGACTACAACAAAGCCATGAACCAGCTCTCCGCATCTACCGGCGCCACCGGCGACGAGCTGGACGCGCTGGGCGAGAGTGTAAAAAACATCTACGCGCAGAACCTCGGTGAGGACTTCAACGACGTGGCCGAAGGGCTGGCCGCTACGCAGAAAGCGAGCGATCTGGCCGGCGAAGCACTGGAGCAGGCCACCGCGGCCGGCTTCGTGCTGCGTGACACCTTCGACTACGACATCAGTGAAAGCGCCAGAGCCGCCTCGGCTCTGATGAAAAACTTCAACATCAGCGCCGAAGAAGCCTACGGCCTAATCGCCACCGGCGCACAGAACGGCGCAGACAAAAACGGCGACCTGCTCGACACCCTGAACGAATACTCGGCGCAGTTTGCGGCCATCGGCCTGAGCGCCGACCAGTTCATGGGCTCCCTCGTGGAAGGCGCTGACGCCGGCCTGTTCAGCATCGACAAAGTGGCCGACGCCGTCAAGGAGTTCAACATCAGAGCGAAAGACGGCAGCGACAGCAGCGCCGAAGCCTTCAAGGGCCTCGGCCTCAACTCCGACAAAATGTTCGCGGCCTTTGCAGCCGGCGGCGAGACCGCGCAGGCTGCATTTTTCGACACCGTCGAGGCTCTGAACAAGCTCGAGGATCCTCTCAAGCGCAACGAGATCGGCGTCGCACTGTTTGGCTCACAGTTCGAGGATCTGGAGGCGGGCATCCTGCCCGTGCTCGGAGACATCGAGACCGCAGCCTATGACGGCGCCGCCGCACTCCAGCAGATCAACGACGTCAAGTACAACGACCTCGGCTCTGCCTTCGAGGCGGTCAAGAGGTCGGCCGAAGTGGCTCTGCTGCCTATGGCGTCGATGATCGCCAACACGCTGACATCGCTGGCCCCAATCCTGACCGACACCTTCGAGGAAATCAGCCCGGTCATCACCGACACGCTCAACGCTTGTATGCCGTTTGTGCAGGACTTCCTCGTCGGCATGGGCGACACCCTGAAGGAGGTCATGCCGATGGTCACGGAGCTGGCTGCGGGCATCCTGCCACTACTGGCTCAGCTCGTGGGCTCGTTCCTGCCGCCTCTGCTCGACCTCGCACAGCAGCTACTCCCGCCGCTCATGCAGATCGTTCAGGCTATTCTACCGCCGATCGCCAGCATCCTTGCCACCGTGCTCCCGATGCTGACGCAGATCATCTCGACTGTGCTGCCTGTGCTGGCGAACCTGATCGCCGCGCTGCTGCCGGTCATCACCCCGCTGCTGGAAGTGGCCCTGCAAATCGTCAACAGCGTCATCATGCCGCTGCTGCCTCCGCTGATGCAACTGATCGAGGCCCTGCTGCCCCCGGTCGTGAGCCTGCTCAATGCGATCATGCCGCTCCTCTCGCCCCTGCTGGCTATTCTGGAGCCCATCGCAAGCGTGCTCGGCACGATCGTCGGCTGGGTATCGAAGATTGTCAGCTTCGGCTCCGGCGTCATCAGCAAGATCGCGGGCCTGTTCGGAGGTGGAGGCGGCGGCAGCGCCAACGTCTCCGGCTATGCGACCGGCGGCTTCACGAGTGGCCCGTCCATCGCGGGCGAGGATCCGCGCTATCCGACCGAGGCGGTCATCAGCTTCAACCCTGCGTACCGCTCGCAAAACCTGTCCTACTGGGCCGAGGCTGGCCGGATGCTGGGCGCATCCAGCGAGGCCGACTACGAGCCCATCAGCAGCGGATCGGGCACGGCTGTGGTCTATGACCTGAGCGGCCTGTCCTTCTCGCCACAGATCAAGGTCGAGGGCGACACCGACGAGGACGCCCTGATCCGAAAGCTCCGCGACCTCGAGCCGGAGTTCATCGACTTCATCCTCGAGGCACTCAGCAGAAGGGAGGGCGGCGCCTATGTCACAGCAGACAGTCGGCTTTATTGATTATGTGGCGCAGGGCGGCGACACCTTCGACAGCATCGCGCTCGTCGCCTATAACGAGGAGCGCATGGCAAGCGTCATCATCGAGGCCAACCCCGACCTCAGCGACGTGCTGATCTTCGAGGGCGGCGAGGCTGTACGGATCCCGATCGTCGAGACCGTGGAGACGCCGGAGACCCTGCCGCCGTGGAGGAGGTGACGCCGTGAAGATTTTATACGAAGGCGTCGACATCTACCCGGACATCAGCGTCCACCGCTGCTATCACGATATGTACGCCGAAAAGCAGAGCGACGAGCTGCTGCTCAAGCTCAACGACACCCGCGAGCTGTGGGACTCGTGGAACCCCAAGAAGGGCGACACCATCGCCATCGAGGACGGCGCTGCCAAGACGGGCAAAATGTTCGTCGAGAGCGTCGTCCCCGAGTCCGGCATCATCACCCTGCGGGCCTATTCCGTCCCGCAGTCTGCGAAGGATAAGCGGAGCAAATCGTGGGAAAAGGTCAAGTTCCTGCAACTGGCTCAAGAGATCGCCGGCCGCCACGGCCTGACGCTCGAGACCTACGGGATCACCGACCAGACCTACGACTACGTCGAGCAGAACAACCTCGCAGACTTCGCATTTTTTCAAAACCGCTGCACCCTCGAGGGCGCGGCGTTTCTGGTGTATGACGGCAAGCTGGTCGTCTACGACGAGGCGTACATGGAAAGCCAGCAGCCCGTCGACACCATCACCATCACCCCGGCCAATGACTTCGAGTACCGCGACGAGGGCACCAACGCCTACGGCTCGGCCGAAGCCGTCAACGGCGGTCTGACCGGCACCTTCGCAGCCCCGGACGGCGGCGACAAGGTGCTGCGCCGGATCCTACCCTTCCGCATGACTGACCAGAGCGAGGCCGACCGCTTCGCCAAGGGGCTCCTCCGGGACGCCAACAAAAACGCGACCGTCGGCACCCTCTGGACGGGCTCGCTGCTGCGAGACTATGCGGCGGGCTCTGTGGTCACGCTGACGACCGATGGCGTTAAGTCGTGGGACGGCACGGCCTTCATCAGCCGGATCCGGCACGACTACGTCAAGACGCGGAGCAAGCTATACCTCCGCAAGCCACTGGAGGGATATTGATGAACAGCAACAACCAAATGATCCAGAAGGGCAAGATCTCCAGCGTGGAGGGAAAGGCCGACAGGAACGGCGACAAAACCACGGCCAGAGTGCTCCCGAGCACCGCTGACAGCATGGTCACACGGCCGCTGACGATCCCGTGGTATCTGCGCGGAGAGATGGGAAACCTGACCCCCGGCACAGAAGTCGCCTATGCTATGTTCGAGGACGGCACCGGCATCATCCTCTCCCGCATGGACGGAGAGTGGGACGGTATCGTCCCGGGCGACATCACCGTCAAGAAGGGCGCGCTCACGATGCAGGACAAGGGCATCAGCGTCCCGTCGGCAGACGTGACCGCCACGGGCATCAGCCTGACCGGCCACACCCACACCGACAGCATGGGAGGCGGCACTTCTGGCCCGCAGTAAGGAGGGATAGACATGGCCGTCATGGCATCATGGAACGGCAAGACGTGGGGCGTCTCCAGCCAGAGGATCGCCGCCCTGAATGGCGTCTCCTCCAGCGTCGAGCTCGACACGGAAAACAGCGACGACAAGGCCGGATCCCCGGCCACCAAGACCAAGGCGCTCAAGCTGCAAAGCATGAGCTTCGACTTCGATCTGGCGTCTGCCGTGGGCGGCGACGCCCGGGGAGAGTTCGAGTCGTGGACGTCGCTGGTCGGGCAGTACGCCCCCTTCTATCTGGCCGGCCGGCGCTTCGGCCCGGCCAATCTTCAGCTCACCGGCGTCAGCCTCTCAGACACCACACTCGACAACCTCGGCCGGATCCTGAAGGGCAAGATCACGATCAACCTGACGGAATACGCCGAGGAGGCCAGCAGCAAGAAGGCCGGCGCAGGCGGCTCGAGCAAAAGCTCGTCCGCAGCCGGCGTCTCATCCTCTGGCGGCGTCGGCCGGCGTCTGAGCGCCGTCACCGTCGGAGCATCCAGCAGCGACAAAGCTGCGAAGAAACCCAACAACGCACAGCTCAAGTAAAGCGAGGTGATCCCATGAAAGCATCCGGCAACGGAGCGCCCGAGATCTGTGTGCAGAACCTCCTCAAGACCATCCGCGGGGAGGTGCCCTATGAGCGCATCAAAGGGATCGACCGCACGCTGATCGACAAGCCGAGCGAAACCGCTGCGACCGATCTGGCCGCCGACGTGGAGTTCCTCGTGGAGACCTACGAGCCCCGCGTGCAGCTCAGTGACTCCGACCTGAAGGCCCTGACCGCTCAGGCCGGCGACTTCGAGCTGCGGGCCAGCATCGACAACATCACATGAAGGAGGTGAACAGCGTGAGCGACGCGACAAACACCTACGGCGAGGACATCAAACTCACCACGACAGACGCGAGCACCCTATACAAGACCATCATCACCGAGCTCGAAAAGGGCGCCGGCGAGCCGCTCTACCCGGGCGACGAGCGCCGGATCTTCGGCGAGGCTCTCGTGCCCGTGTTCGTTGCCCTCTACAACAGCCTCAACGACGTCGGCCGGCAGACGCTCCTCCGCTATGCGAGGGGCGAGGTGCTGGACGCCATCGGCGAGCGGCAGGACGTGAAACGACTGGAAGGCACACCGGCCAAGACGACCATGCGCTTCTCTGTCTCCACGCCGCAGGAGAGAAACATCATCATTCCGAAGTGGACGAAGGTGACGCCGGACAGCGAAAACTATTTTGCAACCGACGAGATCGCTGTGCTGCAAGCTGGCGCCTACTCTGTGGAGGTGCCGACCTCGGCCGTGAGCAACGGCACGAAGTTCAACGGCTACGCAGCCGGCACGATCACCACCCTCGTCGACCTGATCCCCTACATCGAGTCCGTCACCAATCTGACCGAAACGGCCGGAGGCGATGACGGCGAGCCCTACACCACCGAGGGCGACAACCGCCTACGCGAGCGGATCCGTCTGGCGCCCGCCAAGAGATCCACCGCGGGCCCTGAACAGGCTTACATCTACTGGGTAATGACGGCCGACAGCTCCATCGTGGACGCAAAGGCCGTCAGCGAGAAGGAAACCGTCAGCGAGACCCTCACGGTCTACGACGGCAAAGCCTTCAAGGGCGGCGGCACGCTTCTGACCGACAGCCTCGTCGTGAAGGCCCACGGGCAAAGCGCGGCGGCGGCCAAGAACACGGACTACACCGTCGACTACACCGACGGCCTGCTGACCATCACGCTCAAGGGCAGCCTCTCGGCCGCTGAGAGCATCGACATCATCATCACCCGCACGCTGGAGGGCTGCGTCAAGATCGTGCCCCTGCTGGAAGGCGGCGGGATCCCCGACGCTGCCATGCTGGCGAAGGTGCTGGACGTGGTCAACGCCAAGGACATCCGGCCGCTCACTGACAAGGTGAGCGCCGTGCCCCCGGAGGTCGAGACCTACGACATCGAGATCGTGTACTACACCACGCCGGAGAGCGAGGCCGAGGTGATCGCCAACGTCGAAGGCACCGGCGGCGCGATCGACCGCTACAACGAGTGGCAAGTCGCAGCCCTCGGCCGGGACATCAACCCCGACCAGCTCCGCAAGCGGATCCTCTCGCCTTCGTGGGGCGAGAACCTGACCGGCGCCTTCCGCGTGGACGTCGTCAAGCCGACCTACAAGGCCCTCGACGACACGCAAGTCGCCAAATTCAGCGGCCACCTGACTGTCAGCCACAAGGTCGAGAGCGAGGTGGTGTAAATGCGGCTCAATGAGACCGAGATGGTCAAACTGCTGCCTGCGTGGATGCAGGAGGACGGCAGCGACAAGGGCATCGCCACCGGCTGCAACATTATCAGCCGCGACGCCTATGCACGCCTGAAGCTCCTGAGCAGGTGGGACAAGATCGACCAGCTCAGCGACGCAGAGCTCGACGAAATGGCGTGGGAGCTGAACATCCAGTGGTATGACAGCACCGCACCCATCGCAGCCAAGCGGGCCGTCATCCGCAACAGCGACCGCGTCTACGCGAAACTCGGCACCCCCTACGCCGTGGAGCAGATCGTGGCCGACTACTTCGGCACCGGCGAGGTCAGGGAGT
>ERZ772872.1716-NODE-1716-length-19144-cov-4.544135_pt1 | contig 19144 bp, 19 predicted proteins | sample MGYA00512132_ERZ772872 | MGnify/ENA primary metagenome ERZ772872 (study PRJEB29015, sample SAMEA2737724) | human gut metagenome | biome: human gut; feature: human-associated habitat; material: faeces | place: China | collected 2012 ...
GGGAGAATTAAAGGTCTTGAGTCTGTTGAGCTTGGCTATAATTTAGATTTTTCTTCTGAATATGATGTTGTTCTATGTGCTGTTCTGAAATCTCCAGGAGCTTTGAAATTCTATCAGAATCACCCAGACCATGTTAAATGCAAAAAATTTATTTCAACTATTGCAGAAAAGAGAGTGGCTTTCGATTTCGTACCTGAAGACCCTGATTTCCTTGATATATCACCAGATATACTTGATTTCGATGAAAAGAAAGAGTCTAAAATAAGTTCACCTGAACCAATAGTACTTGTTACAAATATCGAAAAACCTAAGCTTGGTGAGCCACCTATTGAAAAAGTAAAATCTCCTGCTGGAAAAATTGAAGATGCAAAGCCAGCAGAAGCTTTTGCTGAAAAGGCAGAGCAGAGCAAAACATCAGAAAAATCAAAAGCTGCTGATAAGAAGTTACAGATAGATGTTTCTGATATTCAAACCGCTTCGGACGAATATCAGAGCCTTGTAAGACCAGTTATTCCTGGTATAAATGCTCCAATTGATTTTGTTCCAACAGAAGAACCCGAACCAGATTATAATATTATTCCTGATTTTATACAGAAGTCTATTAAAGAGGCTCAGGAAGATTATGATGTATTAGAAGCTATTGTTGATGAAGAAGACCCATATGGTTTTGAAGTTGCAAGTGAGCCTGAAAAGCCAGTCGAGGTTGAGAAGCCAGTCGAGGTTGAGAAGCCAGTCGAGGTTGAGAAGCCAGTCGAGGTCGAAAAGCCAATCGAGGTTGAAAAGGCAGTCGAAGTTGAGAAGCCAATCAAGGTCGAAAAGCCAGTTGAAACTGCACCTACGCCTGTTGCACCAAAGTCTAAAGTAAACGAATCTGATATTCCTCCTATACCTGTAAAACATGGAAAATCACGCCTTTTTGAAAATAAAAACGAAGAAGAAACTCCGCAAGAAGTCGATATGAGCAATAAATGGCGTTGCCCATCATGTGGCCGTTTAAATGCTAACTATGTTGGTACTTGTGGTTGCGGTACATCTAAGCCGTTAAATGATTTTATTTCAGATGATAATACTGAACAAAATCAAGTACAAGAAGAAACACCTTCAAATGCTTGGAGATGTCCTGAATGTGGTGCTTTACACGCTAATTTCATAACTGATTGCAAATGTGGATATATTAAACCAGATGGATTTACAGTAAATCCAATTACAGGTGGTTTAAGTTCTGATGATTCAAATAGTCTTCCTCCATTTGCTCCAATGAAAGCTTCAGATATTGCATCAACTCCTCAAAAAGAAATTGGTACAGATATGCCAAAACCTATACCTATGGAAGTTTCTTCTATGAATAAGGAAGAGGCTAGTGGTTTGAGGTTTGGCGAACATAAGTTAGGCTTTGGTAAACCTGCTTCAAGAGCATCTAAAAATTCAGAACTAACACCACCTCAAGCACCGGTTAAGGATCCAACGCCACCTCCGGCACCAGTTAAGGCGCCAACACCACCTCCAGCACCAGTTAAGGCTCCAACACCACCTCCGGCAAAACCAGAAAAGAAGTCATTCTTCGGACGCAAGAAGAAAGAGAAAGAAAAGGAAAAAAAGCAAGAATTTGATATGACTAAGTTTTGGAAATGCCCAAAATGTGGAAAATATAACCATAATTATGTTGGTACTTGTGGTTGTGGCGAAGCAAAGCCATTTGATTTTGATTTCGGGGAAATCAAGGAAGATGATAAATCCTTTATTCCTAAGTCAAATGCTTGGAAATGCCCACAGTGCGGAAAGCTTAACAATAATTTTGTTTCAGTTTGCCACTGTGGATATAGCAATCCTGATATAGCTGAATAATAAAATGTACTTATAAATTAAGACAGCATAAATCGTTTTTTGGACGAGTTATGCTGTCTTTTTAATCTTTTCTTTTTTTGACTTTTGCAAGAGGATTGCTTTCAGCTGCTTTTTCCATTTGAGTACTTGAAAGATGCGTATAAATTTCGGTAGTGCTAAGACTTTCATGACCAAGAATATCTTTGAGTATTCTTATATCAACATTTCCGTGCTGATACATCAGCGTAGCAGCAGTATGCCTTAATTTGTGAACAGAATATCCAGTAGAGCCATTTGGAGATGTGAGACCGATTTCGGAAAGATATTTTTTGACAAGCCATTGAACAGTTTTAGGACTTATTCTGTTTCCATTTCTGCTGATGAAAAGAGCATTTTTATCTTTAGATGATTTGATACTTCCGTTAGGTCGAAGGGGAAGATAGTCCTTAATTGCAGATATGCAGGCTTCATTAAGATATACGATTCTTTCCTTGCTGCCCTTGCCAAAAAGCCTTAAGGTTTTTTCTTCATAGTTTATGTCAGTAAGATTTATTCCAACAAGTTCTGAAAGACGCATACCACAATTCAAGAATAGTGTCAGTATGCAATAATCACGCTCTTTGTACTTTCCATCGATGGTATTAAGTAGTTCTATACTTTGCTCTAAAGAGAGAAACTTAGGCAATTTTTTTGATAGCTTTGGTGTATCAAGTCCCTTTGAGGGGTCGTAGTCAATTAAATTAAGCTTTTGATATAAAAAGTTAAAAAAAACTCTTATTGCACAAGATTTTCTTGCACGAGCTGCTGCTCCATTATTTCGTGTACTTATACAATAGTTCATAAAATAGCTTATGTCATTAAAACTGATTGTCTTTATAAAATCAAGGTCTATGTCATCTATTGCGATTTTTTCTTCTTCAATATTTTCATCAACAATTCCCTTATGTTTTTTCATATATCTGAAAAATGTACGCAAACTAATAAAGTATTCATTAACTGTATTTTCTGAACGACCTTTTACATTTTGCATATAGCTGAGAAATTGCTGTAAAAGTTCAAAGGATTCGTCAAGATATTGTTTTTTCATAAGTTCACCCCATAAAAGCTATTATTTTAATTATAACATAATGATTTTATAAATTCAAAGTTTCGACAGTTCGATGTCAAAAAAATATTGAAAAGTTTGTGATAAATTGCATATTTTTTTATTAACAAATTCTTGAAAAATATATAAATTTTGGATATAATAAATTTATACGATTTTTTAAGCTATTATATATTTGATTACGAGGAGATTTAATGAAACGATTTAAAATTATTTTAGTAGCATTAGTTGCAGCAACTATGATTCAGGCAGTGCCTATAACTGCAAATGCAAAAACAAACAATGATACTTCAAAATCAATAGTTACACAAAATACTGTATCAGATAAAACTATAAAAATTATTGATATTCAAATCGAAGCCAAAAACGGTTCAGATATTACAGCTAAAGTTCAGCAGGCACTTGATGTTGCAAGAGATTTTGCAATGGATAGTGTTCCGTATAGAATTATTATCCCTAAGGGTACTTATACTATCTCCTCTGCACTTGAAATTTATAGTAATACACAAATCTGTGCTGAGGGCGCTCATATAATCAAGCAAAGCTTTTCGGGTGGTATGCTGAGAACAGCCTTTCCAAAAGGTGACAATAAGTTATATGGATATTCAGGATATAAGAATATTAAAATTGTTGGTGGAATATGGGACGGAAATGCAGAAAGCCAAAAATATGGCGAAGGAAAATGCAAGGTATTTTCAAGCTTTAGGTTTGCACACGCTACAAATATAACTCTCGAAAATCTTTCCATAACTAATAATGTTGGTTCACATCATCTTGAACTTGGTGGTATTGATGGTGCTACAATCACAGGTTGTACCTTTGAAGGTTATAAAGATGGTGGCATTTCTGGTGGAAAAGAGGCTATTCAGCTTGATGTTATGTATAGCCCGGAAGTTTTCGTAGGTTATCCAGCTTTTGATGATACACCTTGCATAAATGTAAAAATATCGAATAATACTTTTAAAAATGTAAATAGAGGTGTTGGAAATCATACAGCTGTAAATGGAGTGTATTTTGAAAATGTAGAAGTGACAAATAATATCTTTGAAAATATTACTCAGCAGTCAATTCTTGCATTAAATTGGAAAGATTGCAATATTTCAAATAATATTATGAGGAATGTGGGTTCTGGTGTTGATTTTAAATATATGGAGCCAACTCTATATAATAATCCAAAGGTTGGCAGTACAAATATAGATTCACAGTCAAAATCTACTATTTCAAATAATATAATCTCAATAAGCTCAAGTGCAAATGAAAATCTTCCATATATTTTTGGTATTCGTGCTTGGGGTGCAACTATTAATGAAGCTAATAATTCAAACTCAATTTTAGAAGGAAATTATTTTGTTGAGGGTGTAGATATTTTTAATAATAATATTACAGCACTTGGTAGAATAGACGCTGGAATTTCTGGAAAGCTTATGAACGATAGCAAAATCTATAACAATATAGTAGATTTTTCAAATTCTAAAGGCAATGAAAACAGCAGAGGCATTTATCTAAGGCAAAGCAATAATAATACAATAGAAAATAATACTTGCCATCAGATTAATGGTACTGGTGGAAATGGTATACATCTTTCAGCAAGTGATAAAAATATTATAAAAACTAATACTATTACTGATTGTACAGGCAATGGCATCTCACTTAATACCTATTCAAATGAAAATCAGATTATAGGTGGCAACGTTCTTGGAAATTCTGTGAATGGAATTTCATTGAATTCAAGCAGTGCAAATACTGTAAAGAATATAAGTGACGTTAAGGGCAACGGAAATTACGGAATTATAATAAGCAATTCCTCAAGTAGCAATAAAGTTATAGGAGTAAAAGTAGACTCGAATAAAAAGAGTGGAATAGCTGTGAGCGGTTCAAGCTCAAGTAATACACTTACAAATAATGTTTCTAAAAACAATGGCGGAAACGGTGTTTTGATTTATAACTCTGCTAATAATATCGTAAGCTCATCTTCTTTCTCAGCTAATAAGAATTATGGACTTACAATTTCAGGCAATAGTAGGTCGAATAAAGCAACTTTATGTAATTCAAATAATAATAAAAAAGGACAGGCTGTTATTACAGGTAAATCAAGCAACAATAATGTTGATGTAATAAAGACAGACAATAAAGCAAAAGGAACATTGCCAAGTATTCCGCAAGGTGTTAAGCTTGGAGGTCGTACATCTACTAAAATAAAACTTCAATGGAGTAAAAGTGAAAATGCAAGCGGATATTATGTATACCGAAAAGACAATAACGGCATTTATAAAAAGATAAAGACTATTGAGGGAAATTCTATACTTTCTTTCATAGATAGCGGACTTACTCCAAATAAAAGCTATTCTTATAGAATTACTGCCTATTATAAATCAAATGGCAATGTTATAAACTCAAGCTATTCTAAAACTGTAAGCTATACTACACTTTTAAAAGCAACAGATAAGTTTACTGGAGCATCTACAAAAAATACCATAACTCTTAAATGGAATAAGGTTTCGGGTGCTACTGGATACTATGTATATAGATATGACGCAAAATCAAATAGCTATAAAACCCTTATAACATTTAATAATGAAAATAGTATTTCGGTAAGAGTTACAGGTCTTAACCCAAATACAAAATATACTTATAAAGTTATGGCATTTAAGAAAACAAATAGTGGTACTTTAAAGGGAAATATTTCAAAAGCTTTGTCTGTTACAACTAAAAAATAAGCAGAAAAAATCTATTGACAAAGCATTTTTAAAGTGCTATATTAGCATTAGAAATCAAATAGATTAAATGTAATGATAAGGAAGCGTTTTTCAAATACGGTTTCAAAAGAGAGCAGAGGTCATCGGCTGAAAGCCTTTGCAGAAACTATGATTAACGACACCGCCTTTGAACATTACTGCGAAATAAGCAGTAACGCCTGCCTGCGTTATGGACATTAACGAGATGACGGATTTTTATTATATTATCCGTTAAGCTTGGGTGGAACCACGGTGAAAATTCCCCGTCCCAGTGTATCCTTAGTGATGCTTTGGGGCGGTTTTTATTTTGTCTGTTTGGTAAATTCTATTTTAATAAGGAGCTGTTGAAAAATGATTAAGGTAACGCTTAAAGACGGAGTTGTTAAAGAGTATGAGAGCGGAACAACAGTTGCAGAGGTTGCAAAGTCACTTGGTGCAGGACTTTATAAGTCTATGTGTGCCTGTAAGATTAATGGCAATGTCTGCGATGTAAGAACTCCACTTACAGAGGATTGTGAGCTTGCTATCCTCACTTTTGATAATGTTGATGGTAAAAAGGCTTTCTGGCATACTACATCTCATATTCTTGCTCAGGCTGTTAAGAGATTATATCCTGAGGCAAAGTTTGCTATTGGCCCTGCGATTGACACAGGCTTTTATTATGATTTCGATGTAGAAAAACCATTCTCTCCTGAGGACTTAGAAAAGATTACAGCGGAGATGAAGAAAATCGTTAAGGAAGGACTTGAGCTTGAAAAGTTTGAGCTTTCTCCTGATGAGGCTGTTAAACTTCTTGAGGAAAAAGATGAGCCATATAAGGTTGAGCTTTGCAAGGAACACGCAGATAAGGGAGAGCCAATCAGCTTTTATAAGCAGGGCGAATTTATAGACCTTTGTGCAGGTCCTCACCTTATGTCTGTTGCTCCTGTAAAGGCTATTAAACTCACAGCCTGTACTGGTGCATACTGGCGTGGAAACCAAAATAATCGCCAGCTTTGCAGAGTTTATGGTGTTTCTTTCCCTAAGGCATCTATGCTTGAGGAACATCTCAAGATGCTTGAGGAGGCTAAGGAGCGTGACCACAACAAGATAGGCAGAGAGCTTGAGTACTTCACAACTGTTGACTATGTAGGTCAGGGACTTCCTGTACTTCTTCCTAAGGGTGCAAGAGTTATCCAGTTACTCCAGAGATGGGTTGAAGATGTTGAGCAATCAAAGGGCTGCTTGTTGACAAAAACACCACTTCTCGCAAAGAGAGAGCTTTATAAGATTTCAGGACACTGGGACCACTATCTTGATGGTATGTTTGTTCTTGGTGACCCATATGACGAGGAGAAAGAGTGCTTTGCACTTCGTCCTATGACTTGCCCATTCCAGTATCAGGTATTCCTCAATAAACAGCGTTCTTACAGAGAACTTCCTATGAGATTGACAGAAACATCTACACTTTTCAGAAATGAAGCAAGTGGTGAAATGCACGGACTTATCAGAGTTCGTCAGTTTACAATCTCTGAGGGACACTATATTCTCCGTCCTGACCAGCTTGAGGAAGAGTTTAAGAACTGTCTCGAGCTTGCAAAATATTTCCTCGATACAGTAGGTCTTCTTGAAAATTGCACATTCAGATTCTCTCAGTGGGACCCTGAAAATAAGAATAATAAGTATGAGGGTACAAAGGAGCAGTGGGAGGAATCTCAGGCAGTTATGAAGAAGATTCTTGACCATATCGGACTCGATTACGAAATTGGTATTGATGAGGCTGCATTCTATGGTCCTAAGCTTGATATTCAGTATAAGAATGTATTCGGCAAGGAAGACACAATCGTTACTATCCAGATTGATATGCTCGAGGCAGAAAGATTTGGAATGTACTATGTTGATAAGGACGGTCAAAAGAAGATTCCTTATATTATTCATAGAACTTCACTTGGCTGTTACGAAAGAACTCTTGCTTATATGCTTGAGCGTTTTAATGGTGTACTTCCACTCTGGCTTGCACCTGAGCAGATAAGACTTCTTCCTATCAAGTCAGCTCATAACGAATATGCACAATCTATCGCAGATAAGTTGACAGCACTTGGAATGAGAGTAACTGTTGATAGTAGAGAAGAAAATATCGGCCCTAAGATTAAGAACGCAAGACTTGAGAGAATACCATATATTCTTGTTATCGGTGATAATGAGGTTGCTTCTAATACAGTTACAATTCGTTCAAGAAAAAGAGGCGAGATGCCTAATACTCCTGTTGATGAATTTATCCAAATGGTCAAAACAGAGATTGACACTAAAGAAAAATAATTTTTGAGTTATTTCTGTTTTTATAGTTGAATATTTATCTACATTTAGCACGGCTCGGATTTCGGGCTGTGCTTTTGTATTTGTAGGAATTGAATATTATTCCTGAAAATATCTCGATTATTGAAATAAAACAGTATAAAGTAGAAAAAGCTGTGTCTTTTTTGTACAATATTGCAATTTGAATTTTATTAGTTTATACTAAAAATCTTCAACTTAATGTAGCGTGATGTACGAATCAGATAGCATAAAATGTAAAGTTTTCTGTAAGTATTGACAAATTGAATGAAATCGTGTTTAATAATATTAAAGAAATTGAGAAACTATATCTTTTGAATCATAAATAAAATATCGTTATATTACAGAATAATATTATTTGATGAAAATTGTGCTTTATTAAAATTTCATCAAACTTATCGTGGTTTAAATTCAAAATTTTATTTTTAAGAAATTTAGGCAAAGAAAATATATAATTTGTGCTATATAACATTCAAACCTAACATATTAAATTTCCGTAGTGAAACCGATATTTTCTTAAAATGACAGGTGGTGAATTTTATGCTGAATTTTGATGGAACAGCTATATCTATGGGTTACGCTATCGGAAAGATTCTTTATTTGAATAATTCAAAAAAGAGTATTCCAAAATATACAATAACAGATACAGAAAAAGAAATGGCAAGACTTACAGAAGCAAGAAATGCAGTTTATGACCAGCTAACCATTTTAAATGAACGAGCAAAGGAAAGCATCGGTGGTAAAAATGCTTTGATTTTCCAATTTCATCAGATGCTTCTGAACGATAATTCTCTTAGAGATTATTCAAAAAATATAATAATAAATGAACATATGAATTGCGAATATGCTGTGAAAAAAACATCAGAGCATTTTTATAACATCTTTGCCAATTTAGAAGATGATTATATGAGAGAGCGTGCAGATGATATTGTCGATTTATCTAACAAGCTTTTAAATACGCTTATGTCAGAAAATGAGATAAGCAAGGTTAATATAACAGAGCCTTTTATTATTGCTGCGAGAGAACTTTACCCGAGTGATACGCTTTCTTTCACAAAAGAAAATATACTTGGTATTATTACATCTGTTGGTTCTTTTACTTCTCACGCATCTATTATATCAAGAATTTTGGGCATACCGTCTATCTCTAATACAAATGCCGTTTTAGAGCGTTTAAATGGCAGATATGCCATTCTTGATGGAGAAAAAGGAAAGCTTTTTGTTGACCCAACAGAGGGTATGCTTTCTCAGTATAGGTCTAAGAAGGAACGATATGAACAATATCATCAAATGCTCAATAGCCAGAAAAATCTTCCTACTGAAACAATAGACGGAAAGAAAATAGGACTTTTTGCAACAATCGGTTCAATAGACGGTGCTCAGGTTGCAATAGATAATGATGCAGAGGGAATAGGCTTTTTGAAAAGTGATTTTCTCTTTGCCGGAAGAGCGTCTTTGCCAAGTGAAGATGAGCAGTTTATGGCATACAGAGCAATCTCTAAAACGATGGGAACAAAGGTTACTAACATATGCATGCTCGATATGCTTCCAGAGCAAGAGTGTAGCTACTTTAATATATCAAAGGAAAGTAATCCTGCTATGGGTATGCGTGGAATAAGACTTCTTCTTGAAAATCCAAGTGTGCTTAAAAAACAGTTAAGAGCTATATATAGAGCTTCAGCTTTTGGTAAGGTTTCTATATGTATTCCTATGGTATCATCTGCAAATGAAGTGCGTTCCTTTAAAAAGACGGCTAAAGAGGTTCGTGATGAATTAAAGAGAGAGGGCATAAATTATGACCCATCAACGCAGATAGGAATAATAGTAGAAACACCTGCGGCGGCAGTTATAAGCGATATTCTTGCCGAAATGGTAGATTTTATAAACATAGGTACTAATGATTTAACTCAATATACCTTGGCTGTTGACAGAAATAATGAGGACCTCATAAATTTCTACATAACAGCACATAAAGCGGTTTTAAGACTTATTAAGATGACCATACAAAATGCTCACAAGGCAGAAATTCCTGTTGGAATATGTGGTGACCTTGCTGCTGATAAGCGACTTACAGAAAAATTCTTGAGATATGGTGCAGATAGTTTTTCGATTATTCCAAGCAAAATACTTGAGATGCGTTCTGAAATAAGAAAAGTAGACCTTAATGAAAAGAAATCAAAATAAAGGTGATTAGATGGATTCAAAAGAGCGAGCATTGCTTGCTATTGAAGCTCTAAAAAAAGAATATCCTGATGCAATATGTTCACTTGTTTATACTGAACCTTTACAGCTTCTTATAGCTACAAGGCTTGCTGCACAATGTACAGATGCACGAGTAAATATGGTTACTCCAGCATTATTTGAACGCTTTAAAACAGCAGAGGATTTCGCAGAGGCTGATATATCAGAAGTGGAAAAGTATATTCATTCTTGCGGACTTTATAAGACTAAGGCGAGAGATATAGTTGCTATGTGTCAGATGCTTGTTTCGGATTTTGGTGGGGTAGTGCCTGATACAATCGAAAAGCTGATAAAGCTCCCTGGCGTAGGTAGAAAGACGGCAAACTTAGTTGTTGGGGATATTTTTGGAAAGCCTGCTGTGGTTGTTGATACTCATTGCATAAGGATAACCTCAAGACTTGGTTTTCATTCTATTAAAGATGCAACTAAGATAGAAAAGATATTGAGAGATGTTCTTCCGCCAGAAGAAAGCAATGATTTTTGTCATAGGCTTGTACTTCATGGCAGAGCAGTCTGTGACGCACGAAAACCAAAATGCGATGAATGTTGTATGAACGGCTTTTGCGAATATTACAGCCAAAATAAGACGATTTAAAATATATAAATAAGCATTTGCAAAAGGATTATGTTTTTTCTTGCTCCTCTTGAAAAGCCAAAAAACATATGATATAATATGACCAAAAAAACCAAAATAGTCATATTTCAAGGAGGTTCAACCTTGGCTTTTACCGAATACGAAACAGAACAGCTCCGCAAGGCACTGCTGAAGGAAACAAGACACTGTGCGGTCACGCTGGGAATGAAGAAAACCTCTGTTGACCAGTTGACGAAGGCTGTAGGTATAGCAAAAGGCTCATTCTATAAATTTTATGAATCAAAGGAAATGCTGTTCTTCGCAGTTTTGGAGGGCATCCATTCCGAGCTTTACGGAGTGGCTGACCAAGCATTGAGCGAAACTGCCAGTCTGCCGACCTCAGAACGTGCGGCAAAGGCAATCCTTGCCGTATGCAAACGGCTGTCCGATACTGGCGACATGATTTTCATAGAAAACGATGCTAAGCTGCTTTTGCAGAGATTGCCAGAGGAAGTGAAAAAAGTGCATTATCACGATGACGAGACGCATATTCGCCAGCTTCTGGAGAAATATGACCTTGTGCCAAAGTGCGGTACTTCCTTGGCTGTCGCTACTGTATTTGGATTAATTCTCACAGTTTCGCACAAGGAGCAAATAGGAGAACTGTACCCTCAAGTGCTGGAAACGCTGGTAAACGGCACTTGTAGGGAATTATTTTAATAGACCAAAATGCCACAGAGATGTGGCATTTCAAAGACACACGAGTTAGCTAAATCTAACCCTATGTTTTGTATGTATTTGTTAGACAAATCTAACAAAAAAGGAATGATAGCGATGCTATAACACGAAAATTTCTGGAACAGAAATGTCAGTTTATACAACCGTTTCATGCGAAAGGATTGGGAGGCATAAGGCTCTATAATAGAAGTTGGGGGTAGAAAAAGAGCCTACATATAAAAAGTAGAGAATATTTTACCAAAATCCGTATTTTACATATGTTTTCCAACAAACATATCAATTCTACAATAAAACAAGCGACAGTTTAATTTTCTGCCACTTGCAATTACACTTTATTCTATTTTTTCAGATTACGCAAACTATTGACATTGAGCTAAAATTTTTAAATAGAGCATATAAACAAAACCGCATTAACACTGATACCTCAGCATTAATGCGGTTTTGTTTTGGCAAATCACTCTAATTTGGATACAAGCTGCACCTCACAGCCTTACAAAAGCCTTTGAAACAAGGCGTTTTTCGGCTTCTTGCACACGATTATTATTCCTGCTCGACTTGATGGCTTGCGCCATTCAGTTGGACTTTTTTGTTTTTGCAAAGGTGGGAGATTATTTCCCTTGCGATAACGATACCATAAAACCTGAATATCTTGTCTGGGACGCAAATTTTAAACAGATTGAGCTTCTCACAAATCAGCTTTATACAATTTCGGAAATGGGTTCTGCCGTATTTGGAGATTTGACAAATAAGGCAGGTGATGTTCCAAGCGGTTCGGCTTTAAGACGATTGATGATGTCACCACTCGCCAAGGCTCGCAGGATTGCTAATCGTTTCGACCCGATACTCAAAAAGCTTATATCAGCAAGTGCGGAAATCCTCGGAACGGAAATTGCACCCGAAGAAATCACTATCACATGGCATGACGGCTTACCTGCCGACCCAGCAGAGGACGCTGAAATTATGTCAGTTCGTACAGGTGGAAAAGCCACATTATCGCAATATACAGCAATACAAAGGCTTGATGATATGTCGGCTGCTGATACAGATGCGGAGCTTGCTATGATACGCTCTGATGATATTGATTCAAGCGTTGGCTTAGAAGAACCTGCCCTTGAACCTATCGAGGGTATCTGATGAATACGCAGAAAAGACTGATTGAAACATATCAGAAGGCACAGAAAAAGCTTGTTGAGATAATCAAGCGTAAGCAGACTTATGGCTCGGCAACAGCTTATGAAAGGTCACTTTTAAGACAAATTCAAAAGGAGCTTAAAAAGCTGAAAAAATCTTCAAAAGCACTTGTTGAACAGCTTGTAAAAGAAAACTACAAAACAGGCTTGCAAAGCTTAATTGATGACTTACTACAAGACAATACTGCACCAAAATTGTTTAATATGTTCAGCGGACTTAACACAAGTCAGATTGAACTTATTACTCAAAATGCTAATATTGACTTAAATAAGTCGATTAACATTGTTGGTCGCAGAGTTCAGGACGCAGTCAGAAAAGCTGGTATTGAAGCGACCGCAGAGAAGCTCACAACAGGTCAGACAATCAGAGAAATGCAGAAGAATCTTCAGGATAAACTTAAACAGCAAAATCTGACAGCAGTAGAATATGCCAACGGTACGAAAATGCCGATTGAAAAATATGCTGAAACTGTTGCTCGCTCAACTACTGCAGAAACTCAAAATAAAGCTAAAGTCATACAAGGACAAGATTGGGGCTATGACCTTGTAAGATTTACGGAACACAGTCCTACTTGCGAGGTCTGCTCAATGTATCAGGGCAGAGTTTATGCTTTGACGAAAGAAGCTGCCAATGGCAAATACAAAGGCTCTAAAGGTCAGGAATTACATTTCCCCTATCTCTATGATACAGCTTTGATAAGTGGTTACAGTACAATACACCCAAACTGCCGTCACCGTCTGTCAGTATTGCCAGCAGGAGCTTATACTGCTGCTGAAATGGAGGAATTTTCCCGAAAAAGTATGCAGCCATTTGAAGATATGCGGTCGGACAAGGAACGCAAGGCGTATGCTCAAGAACAAGCAGTAAAGCGGAAGCGGAACGAGAGTCGCAAGCAGTATGAGAAAATCAAGACTACTTTGCCAAATGACGCACCAAAAACATTTGCGGCTTTTGTTAAGATGAAATCTGCAAAATCAGAGCGTTATAAAGAGCTTTTGAAGGATTATCGTATAGTTATGAAGACTGTAAACGATTCTTTTAACGAAACTCCTAAAATATTTAATTCAGAAACCGAAAAAAATCTTATTAAAAATAATGACATTGAGCGTGGAGTGGTGTATAATAAATATGGTGAAATTGTTCTGGAAAAAACGGGTGAAGAACATCGTTTGTCTTTTACAAAAGAAGAACAGACTATGCTTAATGGTATGATATTATCGCATAATCATCCATCTAATAGCCCACCTTCTCCTGCGGATATATATAATCTTAGATTATTTAATCTTGAAGAAGTTAGGGCTGTTACAAAATATGGAGTTTATTCTGTTAAACAACCTGAAAATTGGAAGAAAGAATTTCCGAGTAGAGAAGAACTTGAAAAAGAATATAATAACTTTGTAATAAGACTTATTCCTAAAGTTAAAAGACAATTAGAAAATGGGAAAATAACTCCTGAGCAGGCAGATAATTTTTGTTGGAAATTCGCACTAAGGCGAATGGAAAGAAAATATGGATTTAAGATTAACCTTATAAGTTGGTGATAATTTTGAAAAACGAATGTATATTTGATGGAGATGAATATTTAGGATTTTATTTTTCATCTCAGTGTTATAATTGCGAACATTATAACCCTGCTCAAATGACACATATATGTAAAGCTTATCCAAACGGAATCCCCCCTGAAGTATGGACAGGAAAAGTAACTCATGACAATCCATATAAACAAGATAACAATATTGTATATAAGAAATCTTTATAAGCACTCTTGCAAAATAAAAGCAAGGTGCTTTTATTTATACTAAAAATCAAGAAAGGAATTTATATTATGAATTTTGGAAAAGCATTAGAAGAATTGAAAAACGGAAATAAAATTGCTCGTGAAGGTTGGAATGGTAAGGGAATGTATATCTTTAAGCACGAGGGATTTGATACAAATGAAGTATCAAATATTACTGGAAACAAACATGATAATGTACCACCATTTATTTGCATGAAAACAGCAGATAAAAATGTGGTTTTCGGCTGGCTTGCAAGCCAAACAGATATGCTTGCGGAAGATTGGAAAATCATAAGATAAAAAATTTCCATATAATCGCCGTAAATCGTGTTTAATTATTAGAGGTAAAATTATCAGTCCTATAATTTCTAAACGCTCTTAAACGGCTTATAAACGAATTTAAACGCATATATAACACAGGCAATAAGCGTACCTGCACTTTTATGGTGCAGGACGCTTTTTTATATTGCAAATTTTTTAATGAAAGGAATTTTTACTATGGGAGAACCGAACACAAATGCTTCGGCAACAGCCGCAGCCGCAGCAAAAATGGAACCGCAGACAGCAGAACCACCAAAGCAGACACAGGTTGACCAAAATGCAGAAAAGCTCAGCACCTATGAAGCAGCACTGAGAAAAATTTTTAAACTTGCTGACGGCGAGGAGCTTGGTGACATTGACGGTAAGCTGACAGAGCTTGAAGCGGAACACGAAAAACTTATTTCAGCAACAAAGGATAAGCTTATTACAGCAAGTCTTAACGCTCTTGATGGTTACAACACAAAACTACTCGCAAGGCTTATAGACAAAAGCAAGATTACTGTTGATGATAACGGCAATATCACAGGACTTGAAGAAGCAGTAAAAGCTGTTTCAGACGAATTCCCTGCTGTTATTAAAAAGGAATCTGCAAAGAAACCTTTTGTGCCGATTAACCCGGCACAGCAAACATCAACATCACAAACAATGAATGACCTCATTAGAAGTCATAGATAATAAAAAAAGGAGATTTTAAAATGGCAAACATTATTACAAGAACAGATGCAGAAGCTCTTATTCCGGTTGAATCAAGCAAAGAAATTATTCAGGCAGTACAGCACGAAAGTGCAGTTCTACAGCTTATGAAAAAGCTGCCTAATATGAGTTCAAAGCAGACTAAAATGCCGATTATGTCAGCACTACCCGTTGCCGGATTTGTAAACGGTGACAACGGCTTGAAACCTGTGTCCAGTGCATCATGGGAAAACAAGTACATTACCGCAGAGGAAATTGCTGTAATTATTCCAATTCCTGAAGCAGTACTTGATGATGCTGAATATGACATTTGGGCAGAGCTTAAACCTTCGATTATTTCAGCATTTGGAAAGGTCGTTGATGGTGCTGTATTATTCTCGACCGAAAAGCCAACAAGCTGGCCAGACGGTATCGCAACATCAGCAATTACAAAGAAAAAGACTGTTACATATGGTACAGGCATTGACACAGCCGAGGATATTTCCGAGCTTATGGGACTTGTTGAAGCTGATGGCTTTGATGTTACAGGCTTTGTGGCAGAAATTGCTCTGAAATCATCTTTCAGAGGTTTGCGTGACAAAAACGGCGGTCTTATCTTTGCTCCAAGCTTGCAGGCGGATACACCATCAACTCTATACGGTCAGGCAATCAACTATGTAAAAAATGGTTCTTGGGATAGCAGTAAGGTTAAGCTTATTGCTGGTGACTGGTCACAGGCAGTTTATGCAATGCGTCAGGATATGACATATAAAGTGCTTGACCAGGCTGTCATCAGTGACGCAAGCGGTAAAATTATATATAACCTTGCACAACAAGATATGGTTGCTCTTAGATGTGTAATGCGTCTTGGCTGGCAGTTGCCTAACCCAGTTACACAACTCAATGGTACTGATACACGCTATCCGTTTGCAGCTCTTGTACCTGCAACTGATCCTGCGGCTGATACTGAACATTCAGGTGGTTAATTATGCTCGAACTCGAAAAAGGCATTAACAGCTATTTAAATCTTGATGAAGCAAATGAGCTTATTGACGGTATTGATACAACAGGAAAATGGCGTGAGCTTACAGACGGTGAGCGAAAGCAATATCTCGTACTTGCAACAATACATATTGACAGCCTTATGCTTACATCTCGAAAACATAGTGCTGAACAGCCATTACAGCTTCCAAGAGGAAAAAGTTCGGAAGTACCAAGAGCAGTACTTATGGCACAAGCTCTTGAAGCACTTACATTATCTGATACACAAGCAATGCAAAGAATTTCTTTGCGTGAACAAGGTGTAACTTCAATTAAGCTTGGCAATACAAGCGAAAGCTATTCAGATGATTCCAACTCATCTTCTAAGCAAAATAATGAGCTTAAAAGTAAGGTCGCAATTTCGCTTATGCGACCGTATATTCTCGGTTCGGCGGTGATGTTATGAGCTTGTTTACTCCATACTTTAAGGATAGCATTTCTGTACAGAATTATATTGGTGTCAATGATTTTGGAGATAGTCAATACAGTTCTGCAAAAGATGTGCTTTGTCGATTAGAATATAAAACACAGGAAACGCTTGATTCTAAAGGCAATAAAGTGATAAGCACAGCAACTATTTATGCGAGATTTTCAATCTATCGCCCTCTGTCATAGCTGGAACAGCAACCGATGAATCTTATACCACTGCGATTAAAACTGCTGTAATGCCTGTTATAAGGGCTTTTGAAACAGCTTTGAATCAGGGCTTGCTTTTAGAAAGCGAAAGGCACAGACACTATCTTGCTTTTGATACAACAGAACTTCTCAAGGGAGATATACTTAAACGCTATCAGGCATATCAAATAGGTTTAGCAAATAATTTCTTACAGGCTGATGAGGTTCGATATAAAGAAGACCTAAAACCACTTGGCTTTAATTTCATACGCTTGGGCTTGCAAGATGTTCTTCTCGACCCGAAAACAAACACAATCTATACTCCGAACACAAATCAAACAACAATGTTTGGTCAGAATGTAAATCAACAGGTTGCTGATAGTATGATTGAGGAAACAGAGCAACGCTGGGACGGTCAGCCTCGTGATAGTGACGGCAGATTCGATAAAGGGAAAAGACGAAGATTAGTTCGTTCAGGAACAAAGCGAAAAAACTCTGTAAAATCTTCTAAAAGACTTGAAAAGTCGGATAAGAGTGATATGATAAGAGTGATATAATAAAAGAAAAACAAAAATCTTCAAATGTACCGAATGTGTCGGCTAAAGGAAGAAATGAATTTACAGTCAAGGGATTTAAAAATAAACAGGCTCTAAATAACCATTGGACAAATGGTCGTACTCACAGAGATGAGTATATTCAAGACGGTATTACAACGGCAGAACAATATCAAGCAAGAGCCTTGCAACTAATACAAAGCTCTGCCGACGGTAAAAAAATATTTGGTTATAAAAATTCATTAGGTCAGATAATAAGATATGATGTTGATAAAAATGATTTTGTAAAAGGAAACCCTAAAAAAGGAATTTTTACAATGTTTAAGCCCGAAAAAGGAAAAAAGTATTTTGATGAAAAACTGAAAGAAGAAGGAATACAAGATGATTAACTTAACTGAACCATATCCTTGCCCTGTATGTGGACAACACATTTTTGAAGAACCAGATACTTACGATATGTGTCCCGTTTGTGGTTGGTTTGATGACGGATTGCAAAGAATAAGACCTGATATGTCTGGCTGTAACTATTTAAGTCTTAACGAATATCGTGAAAAGTGGCTGAAAGGAGAAATTTCTCGGCCTATACTTGATTATGATTAAAGAAACCGCTCCTTGTGAGCGGGTTTTCTATGCCCGAAAACGAATACAATCTATACTCAGAACACAAATCAAACAACAATGTTTGGGCAGAATGTAAATCAGCAGATAGCTGACAATATGAATGAAGAAACAGAGCAACGCTGGGACGGTCAGCCTCGTGATAGTGACGGCAGGTTTGATAAAGGTAAAAAGCGTAGAACCTTTCACACAAAAATAACGAGGAAAAGCAAAGAAAAGTCCTCTAAAGCCCTTGAAAAAGCTAATAAGAGTGATATAATAAAGTCAAAGGATATACTTATTGGCAGAAGTGTTGGAGCTGCAGGTAAAAATTATCCTGTGAGACTTCCTAATGGAAATCATACAAGGCTTGCAGAAGGTACAAAAATAACTAAGGTTAAAGTGTTTGCAGGTAAAGGTACTGATACACCAATAAGGAATAGCTTTTATTTTGAATCTACATACAAAATAAAAGCTAACGAGTGGCAAAAAGTCAGAGGCGAAGGAACGGTAGTCTTTGAAGGGAAAAACCGAACTGCTGAACTTCATTGGTACGAAGCAGATGGTGAAAAAGTCGATATGAAAGTAAAGAGGTGATTAGATGAAGGTTAGATATATTGGTGAAACTTCTCCAGTGTCGCTTACATATGGAGAAATTTACGATGTGCTTTCCGTTGAAAAAGAATGGTACAGAATTGTTGACAATAGCGAAGAAGATTATCTTTATCCACCTGATGAATTTGAAATAGTAGAAGAATAATTAACCGCTCCTTGAGGGCGGTTTTTCTATGCCCGAAAACAAACACAATCTATACTCCGAACACAAATCAAACAACAATGTTTGGT
>ERZ772872.1718-NODE-1718-length-19135-cov-19.459119_pt1 | contig 19135 bp, 23 predicted proteins | sample MGYA00512132_ERZ772872 | MGnify/ENA primary metagenome ERZ772872 (study PRJEB29015, sample SAMEA2737724) | human gut metagenome | biome: human gut; feature: human-associated habitat; material: faeces | place: China | collected 2012 ...
GAATCTACTGAAAGCAAAAGGAATTACGCAAAGTATGTCTCGGAAAGCCACTTGTCTGGACAATGCTGTTGCCGAGAACTTCTTCGGACTGCTCAAGACGGAGCTGTTCTATCTGGAAAAATTTGATTCCATTGACCAGCTCGAAAAGGCTATTGTCGATTACATCGACTATTACAACAATCGCCGAATCAAATTAAAACTAAACGGTCTGAGCCCTGTACAGTACAGGATTCAGACCGTTGAAGCTGCTTAATTCAATTTTTGTCTAACTTTTGGGGTTCATTTCAGTCCACGAAAGTTGTACACAGTTTTGTTCACGACCCATTTTCCAAGAGTCTTGACGGAAACTGGGACGGACTTTGTGGCAGGCTGTTGAACATAACTATCCGTGATGTGCTTCATTGCCCAACAGAGGAGAACATCTCGGTTATTCTGCATCCAGATCTTACCTTATGAGCAGTGCGCTCTGCAAAGTAGTCATGGATGCCTTCTTCTTTTCTTGGGTCGCTTCTGCGTACACATCCATTGTAGTGGAAATATCCGCATGACCCATGATCTCCTGAATGACCTTCAGGTTGGTTTCGTTTTCGCAGAAACGGGTGCAGAACGTATGCCGGAGATGGTGGCAGCTAAAGTTGGGCAGGAGAATCGGGTCACGATCTTCTGCATCAGCCTTGGCTGCTTCTTCCTTATTATAGTCTGCGCAGATTGTATGAATCGTACGATTGATCATTCCCGGCAGATAGACCTTGCCTTCCCCCGTGCAGAACACAAATCCAGAATAACCATCAATTTCATCCGTGGAGAATCCAATCACCTTTTGATACTGATATTCTTCCAGAAAAGCGTCGAACATCTCGTCCAGCATGGGAATGATACGGATACCTGCGCTGGTTTTAGGAGAGTTGACCCGATTGATGCAGGTGCCATCATCCTGCGCACGATAGACCAGATTATGGTTGATATTGATCGTCCGATTCTTGAAATCAATGTCCTGCCACCGCAGACCCAACACCTCGCCAATGCGACAACCAGTACCGAGCATTACAGTAAACAGCGGATACCATCCGCGATACTCTGCGCTGTTGGCGATGTAAAAAGATTATGAAATCAATTTCTGCCGTCCTGCTCCAAGGATACCCGATGTTCTCCGTCTTTGCAAGGATGTCGGACCGATGGGGGACAAAAAAATTCGCCGCATCCGGGAGGAAACGGCGAACCAGTTATGGAATCTTTACTTTTTGATTTTCTCGATCACACACTCATGTTTTTTCGTGATCTTATCATAATTGATGCCAACCAACAGCAGATTTCCCTGATAATCCTTCAGCGCATTGCCGTAGTGCTTCTCCTTGATTTGAGCCAATGCGCCAGCCGCACTCTTGTCCCATTTCAGCTCGATCACTACCGCCGGTTTATCCAGATGCAGCTTCCGGGGAATCATGCACACATCGGCAAAGCCTTTGCCTGCGGGCAGCTCTCGCACCATCGTGTAATACTCTCGTGCAAAGTAGAACGCCAAATTGATGGTGCAGCTCAACGAATTTTCATCGTTGTATTGAAGGATCGACACTTCTTCGTGTGCCTTATCAATTCCGGCTGCAACAGCATCTGCATCCATCGCCCATGGTGCATCCAGCAGTTTGCGTGATGCTTCCACAGAATCCATCACACCATGCCAGTTCATCGTACTGATGGCATTAACGTACTCCTGCGAAACTTCCTTGTTGGGAATCATCACGGTTTCGTCTGCGCTGTTATAGGTCAGATACCCCAGATGCACCAGCAGCGTCAGTACATCGTCCTTGCTGGCAAAGGTCGTCATGTCGTTGCTAAACGTGCCTGTATTGACTTTTACAGCTTCCCCTGCCAGCATTCGGACAACTGCATCCTGCAAGCCATCCATATCCATCTGGATGTAGATCTTCAGGGCTTCGTAGGTTTCCGTCTGATTCCAGTAGGTTCCAAACTTGTGCCGCAGCATCGCTTCGACAACCGATTTGGGGCTGTACATGGAGAAATGTTCATCTCCGGCCTGCCGATGAGCAATCAGGTCATAGCCATTGTACCACGCCTTGGCTTCTTCAAAGCTCATCTGATACTTTTCGCACAGCGCAGCCACTTCCTGTTCGGTAAAACCAAAGTACTCTGCCAGTTCACCGGGGTCGGTCATGGAATACTCGGTGAACATATTCAGCGCAGAATGGGAGCCATATTTCTTGATGGGCAGAATACCCGTCATATAGGCCAGTGCAACATAATCCTTGTCTTTCAGCCATGCCCGCAGGAAGTCCAGATATTTCTTCTGTGCATCCTGATTTTGCTGATATTCCCGGAACAGGCAATCCCATTCGTCGATCAGGATCACAAAAGATCGCTTTGTTTTTGCATAAATATCCTTCATGACCTGAATCAGGTTGTTCTCATCCCGGAAACGGACTTCCTGAAAATGGTCGGTCAGATCAAAGACCAGATACTTTTGCAGCATCGTCAGCATTTCATCCATGCTGTGCGTCATGCTGAGAAATTCCTGCATATTGACCTTGAGCACATCGTACTGATTCAAATGCTGCTGGTATGATGCCGCATTGCTGATTTTCAGGGAATGGAACAGCGGTGCGGAATCCTCGCCGCGGTCATAGTATGCCGCCAGCATATCCGCTGCCATCGACTTGCCGAAACGCCGGGGACGACTAACGCAGAGAAACTTCTGCCGCGTGTTCAAAACCGCATTTGTCTTTTCGATCAGTCCTGTCTTGTCCACATAGATCTCCGAGTTCAGACTTTCCTGAAAGCCTTTGCTGCCCGGATTCAGATAGCTGCCCATGCGACACCCTCCCATCTCAGCGAATGTTACTATGTTCATTATACTCTAATCTTCCCAGAATCACAAGAACAGGTTGATTTTATGTATGGCTTCCGGCTGCACACCGAAAGCCAAAAATCACATCCGAAAAGTATCCAGATACTCATCGAAGATGTCCAGATTCACCAATACCAAGCGGCGAATCTTGTAGATTGCTCCTGCTTCTTTTGCAATCTGCTCAAATGTATGCAGCCCCATCGAGTAGAGTTCCGCACCCTCCTGATAGCGGACAAACCGCTTCTTGCCTGACTTGACCATAGGCTCCAGTTCTTTGATCTCGTTTCTCGTATATGCCATATCGCACCTCTTTCAGTTCAGATGTTTTTGTTCAGGCGATCAATCAACCGTCCTGCTCCAAGAATATACGGTTGCATCCGTGTTTGCAAGGATGTCAGTCGTATTATTAAATACAGCCTGTATTTATTTTGAAATTATGTCGAATTGCAATTTTTATTGCGAATATTTTCCCGATCCAGTGCCAGACTGCATTTCAGGGCTTTTTCAATTTGCGCCATCTCCCACTCACTGGTCATTCCCATAAAACTGTTGATGCGTTCTTTGTCAATCGTAAATATCTGCTCCAACAATACGACCGCTGGGCGGCTAAACGCCGGATTCCTATCAATGAGAACATGGGTAGGCTGGTTTGGCTTTTTGGAGACTTTTGAGGTCACAGCAGCCACGATCACGGTCGGCGCAAATTTATTCTCAGTATTATTTCTGGTCATAATAACAGAGCGTTTACTTCCTTGCTCGGAGCTATAGTGCGGGTCAAGGTCTGCAAAATAGATTTCGCCACGGCGAAAACCAAAGTCTCTCGTCACATAAACGATAGCGGTCACCCCCCCCTTTCGCTATGTAGGCAAAAGCCGCCCTTCCGGACGGCTTTTGCGTTGAAAGGAAAACTGCCTTTGAACAGAAATATTAATAAGCGCATTGAGGGAACCATAGCTGAAATGGTGGAAGAAGCGCTTGCCTTCTGTAAGCGAAACATGAAAACCGTCGCGGAGAATTTGTGGTGACTCTCCGTCATTCCATGGAGCCGGCAGAACCGAGTTGTGATGGGGCACAGACGGACTTGCTTTCCTATTGCACAGTTCCGCGCATCCGGCAGGAAATTGCTGCCTTTTTGGGAATTAAGACGGCCTCCTATGCTATCCGCCAGTATGTACTGCCGCTGGTGGAAACAAGCAAACTGAAGATGACGATCCCGGATCGCCCGGGCAGCCCCAGGCAAACTTATTACAAGGCCCGAGTTTTCGGGCAAAGCAAAATTACAGCCTGCCAGTCATATTGGACCGGCAGGCTGTTTGCTTGAACGAGGTGTTTTTATAATGCCTCTGAGGCAGCGATAGTGATTGCCTCGCTTCTTGGACCACTTTTTCATGGAACCCGATGATGTACTGGTTTATTTGTCCCTTCATCTTTTTCTGGAGAGAAGGGAGACAGTCAAGATGGCCCCCACCAGCTTCATCTGGAGAATCCGCTTTTTCTGCTTCTGGGGGAAATCATAGATGCCGTGGGCCTTGTAGAACTTGTGGTCTGCCTTCATCAGCCTTTGCTTGACGGATACTGTAAAGCTGAATCTGGATTTTGTCGACCGGTGGTCATGCTGGATTTGACGGCCTGCATCCCGGGAAAGTTTGGGTTTGACAGAATACTGACGGGTGTGTTACAATAAATCCGATTGGAACAAATGGTGCAGGGAGGGCTGTAGGGATGAATAATGTGAAAATGATGGGCTCCCTGTTGGACCGTCTGCTCAGCTATGTGAGCTCGGCGCCGGAACGGGACGCAAACTACGACATAGCAGTGGCACTGCTGCGGAATTACTCCCAGCTGAAGGGGCTGGCCCTCAGCCAGATCGCAGACCTGTGTTATACTTCCAACGCATCCATTTCCCGCTTTTGTCGGTTTCTGGGCATGGACAATTTCAAGGAGTTTCAGTCCTGGATGGAACGGGATTTTACCATGCGGACCGACTATTCCCGCCAGTTCTATACTATGCTCCACAACAACCAAGAAACTGCCATCAGCGCCTACAGGGACGCTCTGATCGGCAATATCTACACCACCATTGCCCCCGAAAATGCCCAGGTGATCCCCGACATTGTCAAGACGCTCCACGACTGCGGCAAAGCCGCTTACTTCTCTCACCACTTCCTGTGGGACATCGGCCACTACTTCCAGAGCAAAATGATGATGATGGGCCGCTATGTGGAGCTGTTCATGGACTATGCCACCCAGCTGGAATGCGCCCGCAGCCTAACCGAAAAGGACTTTGCCATCATCTGCAGTGTGGGCGGCAGCTATCTGACCCGATACCCCGACATCTGCAACGCTATCCTGTCCAGCGGGTGCAAGATGCTGATCATCACCCAAAACCTGGCCAGCCCCTATCTCAACACCGCAGACTTCATCCTCCAGTGCGGCACGACCAATCGCAATGATGTGGGCAAATATGCGGCGCTGATGGCCAACGACCTGATTCTGATGGGGTATTTGCGAGCCTACGACAAAGCATTTCAATAAGGAATACCATTTTAAAGACCGCAGTTGCGCATAGCGCACCGCGGTCTTTTTTTGCGGTCTGCACAAAAAACGGCTGAAACTTTTTTCGATCTTTCAAAAACTGAAAAAGAAAATCAGCTCCTGAAACAGAGCAAATGCATTTGAAACCAAATTGTATTCCATACATGTTATAATTTTAGTGCAAGATGACTGAAATTGCAGAAGTGAAAAGCCGTCTTTCCACAGTCTATGTGTTTGGAAGAAAAAAACAGATGAGCGGATTGCAAAGAAAGGAGATCAATCAGATGAGAAAATGGAACAAACGACTTTTGTCCGGTTGCCTGCTGGCAGCCCTGCTGCTGTCGATGAGTGGGTGCCAGCAGGGCAACACCACCTCCAGTGCTGTGTCGTCGCAGGCTGTATCCTCGGCTGCAGCGTCCAGCGAGGAAACAACGGAGGGCCCGGTCGAGACCTATCACGATATGCCGGTCCAGACCCTGGATCTGGACCCAAGCGACCCCGATTACTACCAGAAAGCCCTGGAAACAGAACTCTATAACTACAAGTTGATCCGCAACGTGCCCACGGCCTATCAGGCTGAAAGCTGGGATGCCTATACCGCAACGGCCAACACCCTGCTGAACATCGACCCAGACAACATCGACGATGTCTCCAAGAGTATGATTGACAATGCGGTGGCCCAGCGGGAAGCACTGGTTCAGGATGCACCGGCAGCCGACTGTATGTGGTACATCTGGGGGGATGCACCGGCCACAGCCGAGACGGTGGAGGTCTCCGACTTTACCGCCGAGAGCTATGACAACGCCGATATGAAACCCTTCCTGGTGCCCTATCTGGTGGAGGACCAGTTGGCAGCCAAGGGCAATATGATTGTGATTGCTGGCGGCGGTTATTCTTCCCGCGGCAACGCCATGGAAGGTTATCCCATCGCCGAGGCCTTCCAGGATTTGGGCTACAACGCCTATGTGCTCCAGCGACGGGTGGCCCCCTACAGCCAGGAAGATACCTGGCTGGATATGCAGCGGGCTGTCCGGTATCTGCGATATAATGCCGACAGCCTGGGACTGGGCGGTATGGACTGTATCGCCGCCAGCGGCTTCTCGGGCGGTTCGGGCACCATCCTGGGAGAAGTGGCCAACCTGTATGGCAATGTTCAGCCCACCCTGTATGATGCAGATTATGCCTCCGACGCAGTGGATCAGATGAGCGCTGATCTGGACGTGGTCTGCCCCCTGTACGGCCCCCAGTATGACGGAGAGCATACCAGCGACTACGCGGGCCTGATCACCGAAAATCCCAATTTGCCCGCCATGTTCCTGGCTGTGGGTGAAAACGACGCCACCGGCGCCATGCCCGACATTTGGACTCTGGCCAATTCGGCCCGGGGCAAGACAGTGGTGGAAGTTCACACCTTTGCCGAGGTAGGCCACGGCTTTGGCGCCGGCCTGCAAGGCACTACTTCCACCTATTGGATTCCCATGGCAGACACCTTCATTGACCTGGTGATGGGTCGCGGTGAGGCCGGCGTCGGCGAGGCGGCAGAAATCCCCGAGGGCTATACCCAGGTGCAGCAGTATACCTTTGAGGGCGGTTTCGGCAAGGCAGATGTGACCTGCGCCGTGGACGATGCAAAGACCAAAGTGTATATGACGTTTGTGGCCTTTGACCAGCAGCAGGTGGTGGAAGGCGTGCTGAACGACGGCATCATTACCGTCACCTATGACCAGTCCGGTTTTATGACCAATGACGCCCAGGCCATCTACAATGCCGCTGACCAGAACAACTGGCAGCCTGTGGCATGATGGGCCAAAGGCAAGTGAACTGCAAATCGGCCGTGTGAAAAAAACGGCTTCGGGAAACCTGCGGGAGGTGATGGTTTTCGGCCCTGCATGACCTGTGGTATGCAAATCTCAGATACAAGGAGGAATTGTTATGAAAAACAAGAGCGTCAAAACCATGGTGGCAAGCGTCCTGGCAGTCGGGCTGATGATGGGTATCCCGGCGTCCGCCTTTGCGGTCAGCCCCGGGGGTATGTCTGTTCCCTCTGCCCAGTCGGTGGATTCCAGCGAAAACTGCGCCCAGATCCTGGACTGGCTGGGCATCCAGATCCCCCGGCATTTCGACAGTCAGGCCCCTTACAAAATCAACACCCTGTCTGAATCCGACCCCAACTACTGGCAGGCTGAGTGGGAAACCCAGGTTTACAACTACAAGATGGTCCGCAACTATCCCACCCTGTACACCCAAGACGCCTGGGATGCGGCCCAGAGCGCAGGCACCGTCATGATGGGCCTTCATCCCGAATCCCTGACCGACGCCAACAAACAGCAGATCCTGGAAGCCCGTGATGCCATTGCCGCCCTGGCTGACCATCAGCTCAAGCCTTACAGCGACGGCATCAACGGCGAAGTGATCTACCTGTGGGGCGACGATATGCCTGTCACCACCCTGGCGGAGGATTTGCAGTTCCCTCTGGTGAACTATGAGGGTGAGTCGGTCTACGACAACGCCGATTTCCAGCCATTCCTGATCCCTTACCTGTTGGATGATCCCAGCTCGGCCAAAGGTACCATCATTGTCGCCTCCGGCGGCGGCAACACCAGCCGCAGCAACCCGGTGGAGGCCTACGCCGTCTGCCCCGAGTTCAACAAACTGGGTTACAACTGCTTTTTGCTCCAGCGCCAGGTGGCGCCTTATAACAATGACGACATCGTCATGGATATGCAGCGGGCTGTCCGTATGGTAAAATATTATTCTGACCAGTGGGGCATTGACCTGGAGGGTTCGCTGCTGGCTGTGTCCGGCTACTCGGGCAGCGGCGGCAACATCCGCACCATGCTGGAGAAGTTCTACGGCAGCATCACCCCCAGCCAGTTTGACCCTGACTACGTCTGCGACGCCGTGGACGCCGTCAACAGCGATGTGGACGTGGCCCATCTGATCTACTCGGGCGCCCCTATTGAAACGGAGAACCCCAGCCTGCCCCATATGTTCATCGCCGTGGGTGCTGACGACCAGTGGGAAGGCAGCCTGGAGCTGTTCAAACAGACCTATGACCTGGGCCTGGACCCCGAACTCCATGTCTACGGTCTGAACGGCCACGGCTTCGGCGCCGGCATGGAGGGCACCTCTTCCATGACCTGGATGGAGACCTGCGACCTGTACATGCAGAAGGTGATGGGCTATGCCGAGATTCCCTTCACCGGCGAGATCCCTGCTGAGTACACCCTGACTCAGCAGATCCATGTCAACTGGTTCCCCATCGGCGATGACGTGACGGTGAACGTCTACACCACTGCCGACGGCGGCAAGTGCCTGTTCACCTTCTTCGGATGGGGTGAAAATATCATGGTGGAAGGCCTGCTGATCGGCGGCCATGTGGCCAGCGTGACCTACGACAGCGTGGGTTACTTCGGCCAAGATGCCGCCAAGATGTGGGATCTGGTAGACCCTGCAGCCTGGGTTCCTGTCAATTGAAAAACGGCATGCTGTCCACGGGCCTGAATACCCCCGTCAGGTGAACGGCTGAGCCACAGAAAACCCAGCGCCCCGGGAGCATTTGGCTTCCCGGGGCGCTGGGTTTCGTGCGGTCAAATTGCACAAAAACCAGCAAAAATGTTTTTCTGCTTTTCAAAACGTGAAATGGAAACGGCCACCCTGAAAGGCTGGAGCTGTGCTTGTAACCAAATCAAATGCCGGATGTGATATACTTTTGGTGCAAGGAGGAAAAGCGAATCTGCAGAGCTGCTACCTTCCCAAAACGTTCGTTTCAAGAAAGAAGGAGGAATCTTCCCATGACGGAGACAAAGAAAAATCCCATCGGGCAGTTCATTGAGAACACACTGGTGCCCATCTCCACCGCATTCGCCCAGAACCGATACGTCCGCTGCATCGGCACAGGCTCCCAAAACCTGATGGCAATCATCATGATCGGCGCAGTGTTCAATCTGTTGAACAGCATCCAGATTGACCCCTACCAGAGCTTCATCCAGGCGACAGGAATCGCAGCCTTCCTGAACGCCGTCTACAATGCCTGCATGAACTTCATGGGCGTGTTCATGGTGTTCAGTGTGGGCTACGCCGGGGCTAAGATTTTCGGCCACGATGAGATGGCCTTCAACAACGGCCTGATGTCCCTGATGTCCTACCTGATCATGGTGCCCGTGGCCACCAACGAGGTCGGCAGTACCGTCGTCGTCCTGGACTACCTGGGCAGCCACGGCGTATTCCTGGCCTTCATCCTGGGCATCATGGCCACCAAGATCAACATTGCCCTGGTGGAGCGGAACATCACCATCAAAATGCCTGCCGGCGTCCCTGAGAACGTCACCCAGTGCTTCACTTCTATCATCCCCGGCGCTGCCATCGCACTGGTGTCCAGCCTGCTGCGGGGCCTGTTTACCCTGACTCCCTGGGGCAACGTCATCGACGCCGTCTACGCCCTGCTCCAGACCCCTCTGGCCAACATCACCGGCAGCCTGGGTGGCTTCATCATTCTTCTGCTGCTGGCCCAGATCCTTTGGTTCTTCGGCGTCCACGGCTCCTACACCGTGCTGGCCATCCTCTACCCCCTGTGGTTTACCTACCTGCCTGAGAACACCGCTGCTGCTGCAGCCGGCCTGCCCATCCCCCACATGTGGAACACCTCCATGTACGACTTTGCCTGCAACGGCGGCTGCGGCTGCACCCTGGGTCTGGTAATCGTCATGTTCCTGTTTGCCAAGTCCAAGCGCTACAAGGAATTTTCCAAGATCGTCCTGCCCTGCGGTATCTTCAATATCAACGAGCCCCTGGTCTACGGCATGCCCCTGATGCTGAACTTCACCATGCTGATCCCCTTCATCGTCACCCCCATCCTCTCCCTGGTCTTTGCATGGGCCGCCATCACCCTGGGCCTGATGCCCTGCCCCACCGGCCTGATCGGCATGAACACCATGCCCATCTTCATCTACGGTGTGATCCAGGGTTCCTGGAAGATCGGCATCTATCAGATCTTGATGACCATCATGAGCGCCGCCATCTGGTATCCCTTCTTCAAGGCCGCTGACAACCAGGCTGTGGCCGAGGAAAAGGCCGGCGCAGTCGCTAAGCAGTCCGAGGAATAAGAAACAAAAACAATAAATCCGAGCTTTGCATTGCTGATTGATACGGAGGTACCCAACTATGACGAAAATTGTTCTTTTGTGCGCTGCCGGTATGAGCACCAGCGCTCTGGTTCGCAAGATGAAAGACGCAGCCAAGGCCGAGGGCTACGAATGCGATATTTCGGCCCACTCGGTGTCGGAGGCCAAGAATTACCAGAGTGCTGACATGATCCTGCTGGGGCCCCAGGTCCGCTACCGCCTGAAAGAGGTCCAGGCTGAGCTGCCGAACAACAAGGTGGAAGTCATCGACATGAAGGACTACGGTATGATGAACGGCAAGGCCGTTCTGGACCACGTCCGCAAGGTGCTGGAGGGCTGAGCCATGGCAATTTCCGTGGAAGAAGCCCGGGCCATGACGGAAGAACAGCTTCAGGAAACGATCACCGAAATCGCATTTGAGATAATCGCGAATGTGGGCACCGCCCGGGGCATGTATATCGAAGCCATCCAAGAGGCCAAGGCCGGCCATTTTGACCAGGCCGAACAGCTGATGAAGGACGGCAAGGAAGCCTTTGTCCAGGGCCACCACGGCCACGCTGACTTGCTGGAATGGCAGGGCCAGGGCCTAACCTGGAAGACCAACATTTTCCTGATGCATGCCGAGGATCAGCTGATGGCTGCCGACGCCTTCGAGACCATCGCCAGCGAGTTCATAGAAGTACACCAGGAACTGCAGGAGCTGAAATCCCGTGACGGAAGAGGTTAAGACCATGAAATATCTGCTGATTCGCGCCGATGATCTCGGCTACTCGGAAGGGGTAAATTACGGTATTGCGGCTGCCGTAGCCGCCGGGCTGGTGCGCTCTGTGGGCGTCATGACCAATATGCCCGCTGCTGTCCACGGCCTGGGGCTGCTGCATGGCCATTCCCTGTGCCTGGGCCAGCACACCAACATCTGTGTGGGCCGGCCCCTCACCGACCCTTCCCACATTCCCAGCTTGTGCACCCCCGAAGGGGAATTTAGACCCAGCTGCACCTACCGGGAGGCCGCCAAAGCCGGCCGTGACTTTGTGGTTTTGGAGGAAGTCATCGAGGAAATCGAGGCCCAGTACCGTCAGTTCAAGGCCCTTACCGGACGGGAGCCGGATTACTTTGAGGGACACGCAGTGGCCAGCGCAAACTTCTTCAAGGGGCTGGAGATTGTTGCCCAGCACCACGGCCTGCCCTACTTTGCCATGGGCCGTCCCGGCGAGGCAGTAATCTTCCGGAATACCCGGGTCTATGCCTATATGCCCAGGGACTTCAAGGCCTATGAGGCCGACCCTTTCACCGGGGTCCAGGATGCAGTGGCCCACGCCCATGAGGGGGCCTGCGACCTGATGGTATTCCATCCGGGGTACATCGACGCTTACCTGCTGGATCATTCCACCATGACCACCCCCCGGGTGCGGGAGGCCGCCATGCTCTGCCGGCCCGAGGTCCGTGCCTGGCTGGAACAGCAGGACATTCGGCTTGTCACTTACAACGATCTGACTTGAAACAGGAGAACATAAAAATGACAGACAATAAAAAGATTGCCGAGCAGGTTCTGGCGGCGGTAGGTGGAGCGGCCAATCTCAAGGATGCCACCCATTGCATGACACGCCTGCGCCTGTATCTAAAGGACGACAGCGTCCCCAAAGATGACGAAGTGAAGAAGATCTCTGGCGTGCTGGGGGTTGTCCGCGGCGGCCAGCAGTACCAGATCGTGATCGGCACCAATGTTCCGAAAGTGTATGAGGAACTGTGCAAGCTGGCAGGCATCAGCGCCAGCGCCGCCGTCAAGGATGATGCTGCTGCCGCCCAGGATGCCGCCATCACCAAACGGAAGCTGACCCCCAAGCAGGTGGGTAAGAATATCATGGGCTATCTGGCGGGCTGTATGACCCCCATGATCCCGGTGCTGCTGGCCGGAGGCTTGTTCCGTGCCGTTAATTCCATCTTTGGCCCCGACTTGTTGGGACTGTACACCCTGGAAAGCAACTTATATATCCTGTTTGATTTCTTGTACGATGCGGCGTTTTACTTTATGCCTATTCTGGTGGGTTACAATGCCGCCAAACAGCTGGGTGTCAATGGTATGCTGGGTTCTTTCATCGGCAGTGTTCTAATGGTGCCCGATTTCGCAGTTTTTGCCACCAACGGGCAGCCGTTCACAGTCTTTGGCATCCCTGCCACTGTGACCAATTACGCCCAGACTGTTTTGCCCATTATGCTGTCGGTACCCCTGTTCTGCCTGGTCTATAAGATCGTCAAAAAGTTCATGCCCGATCTGCTGACCACCGTTTTCACTCCGTTCCTCAGCCTGCTCATTTCCATGCCCTTTATCCTCTGCCTGCTGGCGCCTTTGGGCACTATTGTGGGCAACGCCATCAGCGGCGGCCTTGCCTGGTTCGGTATGACCACCGGCTGGTTCGGTGTAGCTGTCATCGCCGCCCTGTGGGAGTTCCTGGTGATGAGCGGTATGCACCTGGCCCTGATGATGCCCATGATGGCCGATTTCTTTGAAACCGGTATTGGCAGCGGACCTATGAACGCCGGCAACTTTGCCACCTGGGCCTGCTTCGGTGTGGCTCTGGGCGCAGCGCTCCGCCTGAAAAACAAGGACGATCGCAGCACATCCTTTGCAGCCTTCGCTTCCGGCATTCTGGGCGGCGTCACCGAGCCCACTCTGTATGGCATCTGCTTCCGCTTTACCCGTTGCTTTGTAACGATGGCCGTTGGCGGCTTTGTGGGCGGCGCCATCGCCGGCATATTCGACCTCAAGGGATATGCAATGACCTCCGCCAACTTCCTGTCTCTGCTGTGCTATGTGGGTGGTACCAATGCCAACATTGTGGTTGGCGTGGTAGCCTCCTTTGCTTCTCTGATCGTGGCAGCTGTTCTGACTTATCTGTTTGGCTTTTCCCAAAAAGATTTGGAGAGCGTTTGACTGCGTGATACCATAAAACCAAAAAGGCTGGTGTTATCGACTTGACAAAACAAATGATTTTCCCCACCAATTTCCTCTGGGGCGCGTCTACCAGCGCCTTTCAGGTAGAGGGCGGTTACAACGAAGGCGGCAAGGGCGTTGCCACCACCGACCTGGGGGCACGCCGCCCCGGCATCGCCGACAACAAGGTGGCTGCCGATCATTACCACCACTGGAAAGAGGATGTGGACCTGATGGCCGAGCTGGGCTTGAAGGTTTACCGGATGGGCTTTTCCTGGAGCCGGATCATGCCGGACGCCTCGGGCCAGTCCAACCCCGAGGGCCTGGCCTTCTATGACAAGCTAATCGACTACCTGCTGGAAAAGGGGATTGAGCCCCTGGTGACGCTGTATCACTTTGAATGTCCCCAGGCCCTGGTGGACGCCTTTGGCGGCTGGCTCGACCGCAAGATGATCGACGCCTATCTGAAATATGCCGAGGTCTGCTTTACCCACTTCAAGGGCCGCGTCAAGCGGTGGGTCACAGTGAACGAACAGCTCATCGCCACCGCCGCCGGCATCATGAACGGCAACTTTGAGCAGGACAAGCAGAAGAACCTGCAGAACATCTACCAGATGAGCTATCATGTCTCGCTGGCCGAGCACCAGGCTATTTCGCTGCTGCGGCAGATCGACCCGGAAGCCCAAATCGGCCCGGTGTGTGCTATCCAGGTGGTCTATCCCCAGTCCAGCCGCAGCGAGGATGTTCTGGCTGCCGAGAACGCCGAAGAACTGATGGAGTTCTACCTGCTCGACCTGAGTGTCCGGGGCGAATATCCGCCCTATGTGGCCAGCTACTTAAAGAGTCATGGACTTTACCCCCAGACGCTGCCCGAAGATGCAGCCGTGCTGAAAGCCTCGACCCCCGACTTCATCGGCATCAACTATTATTTCAGCATTTGCGCCAAAGCCAAGGAGGGTCCCGTCAACTACGACCAGCCGCCCTTCTGGGTGTCGGACGCCTTCGACATCTGTGATAATCCCCACCTGCGCAAAACCGAGTGGATGGACAAGGGCATCGACCCGATGGGCCTGCATACTGGGATGCGCAAGGTCTATAATCGCTACCGTCTGCCCATGATCGTCACCGAAAACGGCATGGCCTATAGCGAAACACTAGGCCCGGACGGCCAGATCCATGATCCCTACCGCATCGAATACCTCAAAGAGCACATCGAACAGCTGGCCATCATGATTGACGAGGGACTGCCGGTGTTCGGCTATTGCCCCTGGAGCTTTGTAGACGTGGTGTCCAGCCACCAGGGCTTTGCCAAACGGTACGGCTTAGTCTACGTGGACCGCACCGAGACCGATCCCAAGCAGTGCGCCCGGGTGAAAAAGGACAGTTTCTACTGGTATCAAAAAGTGATCACCAACAACGGCCTGACAGAATAAGCCATCACCTATTTTCCCCGCAGCCGTGCGGGCAACGTCCTGCGCTGCCTGCATGGCTGTTTTGTTGTTTGAAAGGAGTTTTTGTATGCATATCGCATTCGTATCGCTGGGCGCCTTCGGGCACATCAATCCTACCCTGGCCCTCGTCACCGAACTGGTGAAGAAAGGCGTCCGGGTGACTTATTTCACCACTGAAGCCTTCCGCACTATCATCGAGCCCACCGGGGCAAAGTTCGTTGCCGTACCCTCCTGGATGGCGGAAAACGACAAGCATAATGAGGACGGCGAAAAGAAAGAGGATGACGGCGGAGTGGCCGCCGCGGTGCCCTTCCTGTTCTTAAACGAGGCAGGAGCCTACATCGACACTGTGCTGGACACCCTGAAAAACGACAAACCCGACGCTGTCGTCCACGACTTTGCGGGCATTGCCGGCACAATCGCGGCGGACAACCTCAAGGTTGCCAACATCATGCTCTACACCAGCTACCCCTCCAACGACAGCTACTCGGTAGCCGCCGGGTTCGAGAACTGCCCGCCGGACCACCCTCTGCGCAAAGCCGCGGCGCAGTTGGCCCAGACCTATGCCGAAAAATATGGCTGCCGCCTGCTGACCGTCAAGGAAATCTTCGACGGCCACGGGGACTTCAACCTGGTCATGATGCAGAAAAAGTTGGTTCCCAATTACGAGACTTTCGATGACAGTTTCGTGTTCACCGGGGTACAGATCGGCAAGCGGACCGCCTTCGGCAGCTGGAAGGCCCCCGACAACGGCAAACCCCTGCTGTACTCTTCCCTGGGCACCGCCTTCAACAACTGGCCGGAGTATTACCCTATCCTGTTTGACGCAGTCCGGGACCTGGACATCAACGTCTTCGCAGCCCTGGGTTCCATCGACCCCGCCAGCCTGAAGAACATCCCCGCCAACGTGGAAGTAGGCCAGATGGTTCCCCAGCTGGACATCCTGTCCCAGGCATCGGTGTTCATCACCCACGCCGGCATGGGGGGCACCGGCGAGGCCATCTACTACGGCGTGCCCATGATCGCCATCCCCCAGATGGAGGAGCAGGCCATCACCGCCCGGCAGATCGAAAAGCTGGGGCTGGGCTGCGCCTTCCTGGACAAGAACGCCATCACCAGCGAAAGCCTGAAGGCTGCCATCGTCAAGCTGCTGACCCAGCCTTCCTACAAGGCCACTGCTGCGGAGTTCAGTGCAGATATGAAGAGCCTGGGCGGTGCCAAGGCTTCCGCCGAGGCCCTGCTGCACTTCCTAAAACATTAACAAGCTATCTTCCCTCTGTCCCAGTTTGCCGGGGCAGGTACTTCTTTTTCGCAATCCTCCGCCTGACCCCAGGCGGGGGATTCTTGAAATACAAGAAACACAAGGAGGATACAGACCATGACAACTTTCCCCAAAGATTTCCTGTGGAGCGCATCCACAGCGGCCACCCAGATCGAGGGCGGCTGGAACGCCGACGGCAAAGGGGAGTCCATCTGGGACACCCTGGTCCATGACGGCACCGGCAAGATCGCCCACGGCGAGAACGCCGACATCTCCATTGATTTTTACCACCGCTGGCGAGAGGATGTGGCCCTGATGAAGCAAATGGGCCTGAAGGCCTACCGGTTTTCCATCAGCTGGCCCCGGGTGCTGCCGGAAGGCGTGGGCCGTGTGAACGAGGCAGGCATCCGGTTCTACCAGGACCTCTGCGACGAGCTGCTGAAAAACGGCATCCAGCCCCTGGTGACCCTCTACCACTGGGATCTGCCCACCGCCCTCTACCGGCAGGGGGGCTGGAAGAACCCCGCCAGCCCCGACTGGTTTGCTGAATATGCAGAGGTCGTGTCCAAAGCCCTGGCAGACCGGGTACAGTGCTGGCTTACCTTCAATGAACCCCAAATGTTCTGCGGCCTGGGTCTGGTGGCGGGGGTTCACGCTCCCTTCGAGCACAACGACGACCAAACCATGATGGGCGTCACCCGGAACATCCTGCTGGCCCACGGCCGGGCAGTGCAGGTGATGCGGAAAAACTGCCCCGGCGCCAAAGTGGGCATGGCCCCCACCGGGGACTGCTGCCTGCCCAAAGACGACACTCCCACCGAAGTGGAAAAGGCCCGGCAGAAATCCCTGTCTGAGTATCCCGGCTACATCATGTCCAACACCTGGTGGGCCGACCCGGTGTTTTTGGGGCAGTACCCCGCCTGGGCCAAAGAAAAATTCGGGGACCAGCTGTACACCATGACCCCAGAGGAGTGGGCCCTGGTGTCCCAGCCCCTGGACTTTTACGCTTACAACTGCTACCAGGGCACGGTGGACATCGTCCCCGACCCCTCCAAATACGATGCCTACGCCTACCAGGGCAGCCCCCAGACGGCGGCGGCCTGGAACATCACCCCCAAGGTGCTGTATCACGCCAGCAAGTTCTGGTTCGAGCGGTACCACCTGCCCATCCTCATCACCGAAAACGGCTATTCGGGCCTGGACTGCGTCATGCTGGACGGCGAGGTTCATGACCCCCAGCGGATTGACTTTCTCCACCGGTATCTGCTGGAGGTGGCCCACGCCATGGCCGACGGCATCCCGGTGATCGGCTATTCGGTGTGGAGCCTGTTCGACAACTTCGAGTGGGCGGCGGGCTACAGTTGCCGCTACGGCCTGATTTATGTGGATTACCCCACCCAGCAGCGGATCGTGAAGGATTCGGGCTGGTGGTACCGGGACGTGATTGCCTCGAACGGCGCTAACCTGTAAGGGCGCGATGCCAAAACATACATAAAGAGGTCGCTCACTGTGCAGACAAGCACAGCGGGCGGCCTCTTTGTCTTTCTCAGACCCTGCCAGGGAACCGGTGGTTTATTTGTCCATATAGGCCCTCTGCACATTTTTGCACACCGGAACGGCTAGATAACGGATGCGAGAGTGGATAACAAGTGCAAAGGATACAGAAGACGCAAAACTTAAATTTGCGATAAAACAATAAAAAAGACCGATCTGCGCAATTTTGAAAATTGACAATTGTTGCATGCTGGTTTCTCTTAATCAGTGGGCCCAGGGTTCGAGTCCCTGGAGGTGCACCAAACCATGAAAATCCGAACTTTTTTCCAATAGGAGAAGGGTTCGGATTTTTTGTTTTCTTCGGAAAGCAGAACGAATCCCTTGCTTCCATCGAAAAGTGTCCCAGACCTTATCATAAGAAAGCACGACAGACCACTGTAAGAGTGCCGTAAGGCAGAAAGGACACGAGTATGAAGTACGATGAAAGAACCTGCAAATTCAACATGGACACCGGCTGCGTGGAGCTGCTGCTTCGGGATGGGAGAATGATCTTCATTGACTGCACTGGGGTCGAGGATGAATTGGACGTGACCATGGCGCAGAGGTCAGAACTGGATTATCTCATCTACAATGACCCGCTGGGCTACGCGGATTTGATTCTGAATGGCGATCCGAAGGAATATTTGAAAAATGTAACTGGGAGCCACAGGCTGGAAATCTAAATGAATGCTGGACAATACCATTTTTGAGCTGGTGTTGTCCAGCATTTTTTTTTTTTTTTTGGAGACCATCCCAATAGTTGCGTAAACCTCCGGAGAGGTGTAAAATTGAACCGACCCATAAAAATTAGACAATAGACAAAAAGCCTCCCCGTGTAGGATAATAGAACTACACGAGGAGGTTTTGCTATGTCCGGAAAATACGTAAATCGTTATGCCTCGCACGCCTCCCGGAGAGCAGGCAGCAACTCATCCAGCCGCCCGTCCAGTCCGAAGGACTTTTCTTTGATATTGTCCGTAATGTAGATCTCACCAAGATTGAGGGTCACATAAGTGGCGTTTGGCTCGCCGGCCACCAGGCGCATCATCGGGGCCTTGATCAGCTGATCGCGCCAGCCAATGCCCAGCTCCAAAACCACCAGTTTCTTCCAGTGGTAGGTTTTCAGAAAGTTTTGGAACCGTGCATGGGCAGCGGTATCCGGAATCATTCTCTGACCCGCACCCATGTGGATGACCATGGGACCGCCGCACTTGGGACAGCGCGGCACCAATTCTGTAGGCACATGGCCGCTCTGTTCGGCAGCCGATAATTTTTCTGCCACCTCCAGACTAGGATAGATGGCGTCGTGGCAGGGGCGGGCACACTAGAGTCAAAACCACCGGCTGAGCCGGTGGCTTGAGTAAGCCCTAGAAGGGCATAACACTAGCAAAGCCCCTTAAGGGGCCACGAATGGGTCTGCCAACTGCATTCCTGTCT
>ERZ772872.1722-NODE-1722-length-19107-cov-3.660246_pt1 | contig 19107 bp, 13 predicted proteins | sample MGYA00512132_ERZ772872 | MGnify/ENA primary metagenome ERZ772872 (study PRJEB29015, sample SAMEA2737724) | human gut metagenome | biome: human gut; feature: human-associated habitat; material: faeces | place: China | collected 2012 ...
TGTAAGCAGAATAGCGGCATCCCTCCCTTTTCTTAAAAGGAGTTTTATTAAGCTCATCGAGCTTTTCTTTTACCGCTGATTTTACTTCTTCCAAGGAGAAGAACTTTCAGTTCCGAAGGGCTGCAATAATCCATATGGTAGCAAACTTAACAGTTCCTTCAGCAAGACTTTTGTCTTGTGGAGCACGAACTCTGGCAGGAACGATTGCTGTTTCATAGTATTCAGCCATCTCAGCATAACTTTTATTGAGAATTGTCTCATACCTTGTGTTCTTAGAAACACCTGTTTTGAGATTGTCCGGAATTAAAAGCCTGGTAACTCCACCAAAGTATTGATAAGCATGTACATGACAAAGGAGCCAGTTGGTTGTTTTCATATCGTCGCAAGCCTCTACATATGCATAGCAACTGCAAGGCAGAACTGCGGCGAACAAATAAGAATCAGCAGCTTCGCCGGTTACACGATCGTAATAAGGAATGGTTGTACCAGCCCAGTCAACCTGCATAGCATCTCCAGGTTTATGTGTGATACGCATTGTTGCTTTTGTGAGCCTTGCCCATTTGCGATATTTGTCACAAAACTGCGTGTACATGTAGGGTATCAGCTTAGATGCATAGCAATCGGAGCAGTATTCCGTCCATAATAGGGTGAGATTTACACCCGGCTTTGCTAATTCTTTGTGTATGTAGTTGTAATCAGGCTCCTTTCTGGGATTGACTGCTTCTAACTTATTAGGATAAAGCAGAGCATACACTTTTTCGTTGGTCAGTTGGTCATCCAATGGCCAACCTAAGTTATTTTCAGCAGCCAGTTTTATGACCTCGCTGATTGTGTTGCGTGAGCTATGCACGCTTGCAGCAATTTGACGCTGTGTGTACTTAAGGCTGTTAAGTCTTAAGATTTCTCGATAATCAACCATAATTATCGATCCTCCTATATGAATAGTCACACGTATCGTGTGCCAACTTCATTATAGGTTAAATTTATATGAATGGCTCACCTTCCGTGAGGGTGGCTCTATTCACCCGTAATGGTGGCTCAGAATCCCCGTGCAGATGGTTCTATGTCACCGAAATATACATGATTCCCATAAATAGTCCTCACGGTTGCCTTTCAAAGGGTACTGAATGTTTATCACCATATTACTATCTTGAGCAAATTAACATTCTCTTTTTTTTACATACAATCATACCTACCAGTAAACTGGTGGTATGCTCTGCCCCTAGAAGGGGCATGCTATCTCAAGCAGCCGCTAAAGCGGCTGTCTTTTTATGCAGGAATAAAAAAACACCTGCTATGTAGGTGAAATGTACGGACTTTAGTGTCAGCATATACAAAAAACACCGTTCTGTTATATTGGAAGCGTCTACCAACCGAGTTCAAACAGAACGGAGGACATTAGAAATGAATAACAAAGCTAATGACACATACAGTTTAGCGTATACAAGTTTGGAATGTCACTATCATAGGAGACTATCACTACATGACTGCCCTTGCTATCTACAATGAGTTCGAATCCGTAGAAGCACTGACAAATATAGACTTACATGAGCTTAATGATTTCATTACGGAAAAAGGAAAGAACCTCTTTTCTGACCCTGATGAAATAGCCAAAGCCATTCAAAAAGCTACAAGACTCATTCTTTCCGGTAGCCGATTTTTAAATATATTATCTGCACGAAACTGCTTTTTGACTTGTAAGATGTGACAAAGAATACAGTACCTTCTACCACCTCAAGTACAAGTAGAAAGAGGGCAACAGATACCCGCACAAATGCGTATTCGCATTAACTGCTCGTAAATTTGTAGGTTTAGTCTTTCGACTGCTGAAAGGCAATCTCCTATACTACACGACAAAGTAGATTCAATCTTCTTGTTGATGAACTTACGCCCCGTTCATTTTTAATCTAGTTGACAGCACTTAGGCAGATATTTTGTCTTTATGAAATATATTAAAAAATATGTGTTTTTAAATCATTTATCTCTTGACATCACACTGCCGGACTTTTCAAACTCTTCTTTAACAAACAGCCCACTATTTCAACTATTTTCCCTTTCAAATGTCACTAAGATTCCATAAACATTCTTGATTGTAGCAATATATATATATGCTATGATTTTTTATTTTGAGTTGCTAAAAATCTTTTTCTTTCCTCTTTCATTATGAAACAAATAAATCCGGATCAATTGTTTCAATAGTAAAACACGAAGGAGGAGTTTATATGGCTCATAAAATTTCTAACGTAATCAATCAGGGAGACACTTCCATTGTTTATCCTGACACATCCCTTAAAGTATTCACAGATACAAGTTTTTACAGCAAATGTGGTAAAACAAATGCTACTGGCACCATTAAAGCCAATGGCTGTGCCATCTGCGCTCTCGCTACATATGCATTATACAAAGGTGGTCTGTCTGCAACTGATAATAATAATATCTACTATGCAGTTCAGCAGACAACAGTCAACGCTACAAATAAGGCCGCAGATGTAACATACAACAACTTTTCTGTGACTATCGGTTCTAAAACAATTAAAATTACTCTGGATAAAACATCCGATATGGCCGCTGCTGCAAATAGTGGTAAAATCTGCTTCGTCAGACTGAAAGAAGGTACCAAATCCCATTATGTTCTGCTGGATGGTATGGATTCTAATGCAACCGGCTTTAACCGCTATCTGGTTGCTGATCCTGATCAGGGTGAACTGAGAACTCTGCAAGATGTATTTGATCGTAGAGATATTACTGCAAATGCTAGCAATATCACAGAAAAATATATCCTAGGCTAAAATCCCACAAAAAGAACCCGCCAAATGCACGGTGGTCGTAAAACAGTAAAATTCAAAATATCATGAGAACTGGTTGTTCTCGGGAAGCGGCGTGACTTCGGTCACGCCGTTTTTCCGTTCATAAGCACATCCAGAGGGATGAAGCCGATGCCGTCATACTTGATGTGGGTGGTCTGGCGTCGCTTGCCGCTGGACTTGTCCGGGGCCTCCACATAGATGCCCTGGATCAACTCCCGCAGGGCGTAGGGCGTCAGCTTCTCGATGCCCACATACTTGTCGGCCTTCTGGATGAAAAGCTCGATGTTCTCATGCTGTCGTTCCTGTACTTCAATTTCCTGTTGCAAGGTCTGCGTTTCCGCTTCCAGCTGCTTCTGCTCCGCCTCGTAGCTCTGGCTCATCATGTCGAACCGCTCGTCACTTAGCCGTCCTGCGGTGATGTCCTCATAGATCTTGATGAACAGCCGCTTCAGCTCTGCGATCCGCTTCTGATTGCGCTCCAGCTTCTTGCGATGGATCTGAATCTTTTCGCTGCTCTCCAGCCGCATTTGCTGGCCCATGACGGACACGAAATAGTCCTTATGGTGCAGGATATGGTCCGTCACCATCTGGATGTGGCGCAGTACCAGACGCTCCAGAACAGACTCCCGGATGTAGTGGGTGCTGCACTTCTCCTTGTCCTTCCAGTGGAGGGAGCAGTCGAAAAACGCATTCTGAGGCTTGTAGTTGTTGGTGGCACCGTAGTACATCTTTGCACCACAGTCGGCACAGAACACCAGACCAGAGAACATACTGGTTCTTCCGGTGCGGGTCATGCGGTGGCGCTGCTGGCGGATCTCCTGGACCTTTTCAAACACATCATCCTCGATGATGCGCTCATGGGTGTCCGGGAACACGGCCTGATTTTCCAGCGGATTCTCCCGCTGCTTTTTGTCCCAGATAGAATTGGTGAAGGTCTTGAAGTTCACCGTGCAGCCAGTGTACTCCCGGCGTTCCAGAATGTTGACCACAGAGCTGTTCGACCATTTACAGGGATTTTCCGGCAGAGGGTGGGGCGTTCCAAGGCCCTGCTGCTTCTTGTAAGCGGTAGGCGTCAGCACCTGATCCGCTCGCAGCTGATTGGCGATTTGGGACGGGCCACGGCCCTCCATGCACATGGTAAAGATTCTCTTGACCACCTGTGCGGCCTCCGGATCGATGAGCCAGTGGTGGGGATCGTTCGGGTCCTTCATATAACCATAGGGGACATTGACCGTCAGCGGGATTCCTTTCTCGCCCTTGGACTTCTGAACAGCACGGATCTTGCGGCTGGTGTCACGGGCGTAAAACTCGTTGAACCAGTTCTTGATCCCGGCGAAATCGTTGTTCACGCTGTTGGGATCGGCGCTGTCGAAGTTGTCGTTGATGGCGATGAAGCGGGTGCCGTACTTGGGGAAAGTCAGCGTGGTGTAGAGGCCCGTCATAGCGGAGTTTCTGCCCAGGCGGGACAGATCCTTGACGATGCAGTTGGCCACCTTGCCAGCCTCGATTTGAGCCAGCATCTCCTGAAAACCGGGACGGTCAAAGTTGGTGCCGGAATAGCCGTCGTCCACAAAGAACACCGGGTTCGTCATGTGGTGATCTCGGGCATACGAAAGCAGAATACTCTTCTGATTCTCAATGGAGAGGGATTCGCCAGCTCTCTCATCCTCCTGAGAAAGTCTGCAATAGAGTGCGGTAATTTTATCGGTTGCTCCAAACATTTCTGTTTCCTCCTTTGGCGGAGCAACTGTCAGTACAGGGTTGGTTGCCATTATGTTAACATAACTTTTCTCGTTTGTCATGCGTCCTCCCCCATCTCAGTAGAAAAATTTTGTGCTGTGATCCGCTCCAGCTTCCGCAGCATATTCTGAGAGCCTTCAAAGCGGCCGGTGACGGTATAAACGGTCCCGGAGATTTCTTCCGTCAAGGAGATAGACGGAATCTGATAAGCGGAAATATTCCAGCAGTGCAGGTTTCCGTTTTCGTCCCGGTACACGGAACTGCGCTTTAGAGTTTCGGATGTACGCTGGATTTTGAGATAAGGATCAAAGGGGATCTCATTCTGTTCTGGATCTTCCTCAAACAATCCTCTCAGCCATTCCAAAGCATCTTCGGCCTCTGCAAAAGCAACCTCATGGTCGGTATTTTCATCGACATCGAATACCTCACTTAATGCCCAATCAAAAAAACTATCCCACTCGTCTTCATCTTCCGTTAATGGAAGGTGCAGCATCAAATCGAAAAATTCACAAGCCAATTTCCACTCACGGTCGCTGAAGCCTTTGTGCGCTTCCGGGCCAAAATCAATTCCGTATTTTCCAAACATATTTTTCCTCCTTGTCTGTTCCATTGTGTGGAATTGAAAGAAGGCAGCAAAAAAGGCTGCCACAAAACGCACCTGTCCTGCGAACGCAGCAGATGTGTTATGTAACAGCCTTACTCTTAAATGGTAAAAGCAAATACTCTGATTCAAAATCAGAGTCAAGTGGGGCTTGCCCACAATATGTCAGAAAAATAAACTATTCAATTTTAAGTTCATTCTACACGATGCGGCAAGATTTGGCAAGTATTTGCCTCTGGTGTTAAAGAAAATTTTTCAATTTGCCACATGGAACAGAAGCAAAAATGCAAAATCTGGTTTTTGAAAAGCCATCGGAACGATGGCACAGCCGCTGCCGCAAGGCAGCGTTCGAGGGGTTTGGGGCGTTTCCCCGACAAGCGATTTACAAAAATTATGCGGAGTAGAATTTTTGTAAGCGGGTAAACAGGGCCCTGTTTACACTGCTTGCGAATTTGTAAAGCGGCAAAGTGGTACCACTTTGCACTGCTTGCCAAGTTGTGAAGCACCCCACCCGGAGCCGTTCGTTCAAAATCCGGTCATGCTTTGACTTCGGTTCAATTCGGTCTGAAGTTGAAACCGGCTTCCGAGAAATTCCCATAAGCAAAATCAGAGGGACTCCGATTTTCCGGAAGCCCTCTGCTGATGAATTGCTCAACTATGTGCGGATCAGATGCCAGAAAAGCACCTGTCACAAAGTGGCAAGCAGTGGAAACCTGTACAGGTTTCCTCATTTTCGCAGATTCGCCCGCTGGCCGTATCCGCAAAAATTGCTTGCTGGGGGAAGCATCCCCAGTCCCCTTTGAAACCATCTGCGATGGTGGCTGCAAAAGATCTATACGATTCGGGTATCAACTCATTTCTTGATCTTTTAAATATCTCCTGTAATTTCTTTTAGTACAATCGGCTTTGCATATTTGATTAGGGCATCACTAATGAAAATTGTATCAGACCCTCTTGGCTTAGCCCACATCGCCGGATAGATGACCAGTTTCTTGCTGGCACATTGTCCCCGAACAGTTATGCGATGTCCATCAAAATCGACAGAAAAACCAGAACGCTGGAGAATTCGTGTCATCGGAGCCAGAATTTCTTTCTGTTGGACGGGACTCAGTTCTGCCGGTAATTTTGTTTGTTCACCCCAGTCCAGCAAATTCAGCGCTGCCTTTCGATCCAACATTCCATGAACAAATTGATTTCGATAGTGCTTCAGGCACTTATGGCAGGCACTTTCACAGGTGCATCCCTCCAACAGCTCTCTGGACTTTGAGAGCAGTGTATGGATCTGAGATTCCATACTGACTGCATAACCGGCGCCGCTGGAAAGACTGTCGTACAGATAGATGTCCACGTAATCATCACTGGAATTTTGACGGATACGATACCCTGTTACCAGCTCCGCAAATTCTATATCCAATTCCTGGCAAGCGGCAAGTCGCAAGGCTTCTGCCAAAGATTGACCAGCTCGATTCAACCAGGAGCTCTTCTCTGCATTGACATCTACCTTCATCCTATCCAGTTCGAATTCCAGAACCAGCATATCGGTGATAAAATCGTACCCTAAATTCACATTGATGGTATCCGTATGCTTGCATCGAGTCCGATTAAATTTTGAGCGATAGGGCCGCATAACATTTTTCAGAACGCTTTCATCATCACCAGGCATGGCAGCACCGCAGTCACAACAGACCGTGAATCCCTTATTACCTACACCTTTATTCAGCATAATAATTCTCTGGTTCGGTCGAACTGCCATTCGAATATTGGCACATCCATTGATCTCGGATACATCATCTGCCTCCGGCAATGTGGAGTATAGCGGCTGCTGGGTAGCAGAGTATTCTTCATTCAACTGAGCTGTTTCAATGGATCGGGCATCCTTGGGTGCAAAACCCCAAGGCCGCAGCATTTCACGCATAGGGGTCAGTGTTGGATTGCCGCAGAAGGGACAATGCTCCATATGGTCTTCCCGTAAACCAAACCATCCACACTTCTCGCAAGTCATAACGCCCTTGCGATAGTTGGCATCCTGAATAAAAGGCCGTGCAGGAGAGGCTGCAGTTGCTTCAGTTCGGTCTCCGCCGGGATAATAGAAACCACCGATCTGATAGGTCGTTTTGTCTACAACAATGGCTCTGCCGGGAGCGTATTCTCCAATGGCCATATCAAGTCCTCGTTCAACCTGATATTTCAGTTGCCCGTTCGGCTTGGAAATATAGGTGCTGACCACATTCTTAGGAAAGGAATATGTAGGGATGATGCCTTCTTCATAAAGCGCATCCAGCAAAGACTTTCTGCCGGATTCACTTCCGTCATCTGTTTCAAAGAGCTCGGGGTGTTTGTCACGCTTCGTCTTTAGCTGCGCCAAAGCCGTTGAAAGTGCATCCTTGTAGCTATCCAGCGCCTGTTTGGCCTGGGCAGGAATCAGAATATCATTGTCGGAAATCTGGTGGGTTTTCAGATAAACGCCAAACGCTTCCAAATGCTCATCCAAAAAAGTAATCGCCGGAATCGCATCAAGGCTCTCGGATTTTAATTTTAAGTAGCTTTGCAGTGCAACCATTCCTAAGTGACGCTGCACAATTTTTTCACTGCTGGTATCCACCCACGGTCTGCGAGGGTCTCCCCTGAACATGGGAACAGGATTAGCAAAGTACAGAGCATCATGGGGGCCATCTTCACAGAACGTCACAATGGTGGACAGACTGGAACCACGCCGACCAGCACGGCCGGCACGCTGTTGGTAGTTCTCTCTCATAGGAGGAATATTTCGCAATCCGACGGCCACCAGAGAGCCAATATCGATACCGACTTCCATGGTGGTCGTACTGCTGAGGATATCTACCGGTGCCTGACCAGCTTGCAAAAAGTCCTGAAAGCGCAGTTCATACTGCTCCGTTTTCGACCACAATTCATCTCGCTGATCCTTATGAGACAGCTGAGCAGTATGCTCTTCTGTGTCAATGACCCGAATCGTTTCTCCGTTCATTGCGTCAGTAATCGGAGATCTCCAGAAATCCAGTGCATCAATTTCTTCTTGTGTCATAGGATGGATCTGCTCACATTGACAGCTGGGGCATTTTCCATGCATAGGATACGCTGTTAATTCAGAGCAGCGTTCACAACGGTACCACGAATGATTTAAGCCGAACCGAGGCTTTACACGCGAAAGATCAACATAGTACTTTCCTTCGTCGTGCTGTCCTTCTGCCATAAAGGTTTCACGAAGGACCCGTACCCAAATTGCTTCTTCTGGATCATTGTCCTCCCATCCCATCAGCTCTTTGAGCGTATTGGAAAAATGCCAGTCCCTTTCCATACCATAGCCTGCGTAGTTAGGACGAACCTTGAGTCGTACATCGTTTGAAATTGTTTGTCCAAGCACAACAAAGGAATCGCAGGCCCATAAAATCCAGGCGTTAAAGAACTCCAGAAAAGCATCTTCCTCAACATCAACCCCGGCTTCCTCCAGTGCGTCGATTGCATCCCATTTTGCGGAGTCGGTCGGCTCAATCCAACTGATGGCAGAATCCACCAACGTATTATATCCTCCGCAATACAAGCGCAGGAGTTGCTCTTTCATCTGACTGGGAGCATGTTCTGCTATCGAAAACCGTGGTTCATAATCCCTGTGCCGTCGTTGGCTCTTCTCATAGCTTCTGATCGCCTGCTGCCCATGCTCCAGAAGAACTTCTTGCTGCTGTTCCTGGAACAAATGCACATGATTTTCGGCAGCAGCCATGGCAAAGAAGTCATAAAAAGAATTTAATGAATATTCTTTCGTTCCCTGCTCCATTCGGTGGATTGCCAGAGCAGTTAGCTGTCTTGCTGCGGTCATATCCGAAGCATCTGACATATCCCGAGCCAGTTTTGCGGCTCTTTGACGGCTATCAGAAAAGAGAAGAACCTTTCTTCCTTCATTCGGCAGCTGATCCGGGCATCCCATTTTCTTCGGAACCGGAGGCTGCGCTTGGAACTGTGCTTTGATTAGATTGAAAAACGAAAGGTTGCCTCTGGTGCTGAAAGAAGTCAGCTGCATTTTGGAAAGCGCATGCCGACAATGAGGGCATGTGGAAAATGTCAGAATGTTGGGACGGCCCTTCGCAGTAAAATCGCTGCAATAGAGTTTTCTAATTCCGGGTTTGCCATCCAAAGAATCATCTGCGAAATCAATAAATCCGCTTTCAATGTCCAGATAACAGGGGAATATTTTATTCTTGCCTTGCTTTTGGGGCAACTGATAATCTGTATCTGGCAAGAACAGGTGGATTTCTTTTACCTCATCCTCATTAACAATTCCAGGTTGGTGCCACAAATAAGTTCTTTTACGATTTTCAAAATCAGCAGTTAGAACATACCCTTTGATGAAAATACTGCCGCAGCGACGGTCGTTATAAAGCTCGTAAACTGCACTACCGCATTCCTTGCAGGTCATTCTGCCATCAGAAAAATAAATTTCTCCCAAGGTCAGCCCATTTTCAGAGTGACAATGGGGACAATTCGGATTTGTGCAGGCGTAAACACCTTTGATTCCACGAAATAGCATGTGCATTCGGGCAGGAAACAGGACGCTGCCTTCTTCGCTGCGAGCCAAGGGAGCAATCGCCAACATAACACTCACAGCATGAATGGCATCCTCTGTTTCACCTTCCGGAAAAATGGAGTCTGCCAGTTCCTGCAAGGAAACGGCAGCCCCTCGGCAAAGCTGAAACATCTCACAGAACGGTTTATACGCAACGAGATGATCATATAGCCAATGACATGCACAATCCACATCCATAAAGGGAGCTGGTGCCCCCGGAATGCCGGACCAGAAATGATTCAGTGCATCCAATCGTTGGGTGTCATCGCCCTCGAAAGGTTCGGCTTCTATCCCAATAAAATGAGATAGTGGAAGATCATTGCAGCGCTCTGCACCAAACTTTTCTTTTTCACCGGTCAGATAGCAGAACGAATGATTATCATCCGAGGCAGTCAACGCATTGGCGAAGTCCCGCACCGCCTTGCGGTCCTCTTCGTCATTGTTTGGCATACTGGCAGTGGTCAGAATAAATTGGACTCGGCTCCGATCGATTCCTAAACGGTGAAACAATCTTCGGATCAACAGAGAAACTTCTCCACCGGCAGAACCACGATACATATGTGCTTCATCAATAACAAACAGAAGCTTGTTTTTGGGATCACTTTCTAACCATCTTTTGGTATCATCCCAGATTTTTTTCTCTCTGGGGCGAAGAAGCATATACTCCAGCATGGAATAGTTGGTGATCAGAATATCGGGGCAGAACTGCTGCATCTCAAAACGAGTGACTAATTCCGCATCTTCTGCATCGGGGATATGTTTGCTGTTGTGTAATTTCTCCAGGAAAGCATCAAAATTTTCCTTGGATGGAATTTTACCTTCCTTCGTCAATTGACGCAGAAAATCTTCACCTTCATCCGTTTCCGGGTGGACCATTTTAGAATAGGTATTTTCCAGCCTATGATCGGCGTCCTTTCTGGGTTCAGGTCCTGCATAAGGGGTACGGCCTGTATACATACCGAACTGTGGACGCCGGACACCATTTCCGCAAGTCGCACGGAAAATTTTCACAAAGCGATGATCCGGGTCGCCGATCAGTCTGCGAAGACGACTCACCTGGTCAGAGACCAGTGCGTTCATGGGATACATGATAACCGTGCGTACACCACGAAGCTCCCAACTGTCTGTTCGATTTCTGGCCTCATCAGCAAGCTTTGCCATCAAGGGCCACATAAAACACTCAGTTTTACCAGAGCCTGTACCAGTGGACACAAACAAATCTTCCCCTCTGAAGGCTGCCTCCAGAGCAGAAATCTGATGGCAGAAGGGTGCAGGATAGACACCCAGGTCTGCGATGGACAGCTGGGTAAAATAGTTTTTCAGCCAGTCAGGCAAGACTTCGGAATCTTGTATTCCATTTTCTTTACTCATATAGGCAGGCGAGGATTCAATATAAGGTTTCTGATATAAAACTCCTTCTTGATCCAGCTTTCCCTGCAGCGCAGAAAGCAGAATGGGGGACTTCCCGAAATACTGGGATTTTATATAGTTTTCCAAAGCTTGCCGCAGCTGCATATGTACGGCATTTGCTCCATTTGCCATGTTTTATTCCTCCACAAAGCGGTATCCGATGGATTCCAGATGCTGCTTGAACACCGGATACACAATTTCGGACATTTCACGCTGAAACACTTGTGGTGTTTTCTGCGTAATATCAAAGTTGATCGGCCAGCTGTATAGCTTGAAGAAGTCCTCTTCTGCAGGGGGCAGACGATATCCCAATTTAATTGACACCGTATGATTTGAGGCAGATTTAGCGACCACTGGCGGGAGCTTCTGCGCAGCCTCTAAAAGTCCACAGGCGATGCGCCGATACTCTCCATAGCCAGGCTGACCAATGGTTCTGAAATCGTCTACCCTCCAGGAGGGAATGGACTTTTGCTCAAAATGGCCGTTAAGCCAGCGATAAAAGACGTACAGCTTATTGGGAGCTCCGTAACGGGCCATTGAGGGTATTTCAACCTTGTCCGGTTTTTCCTGCCAATATCTTCTGGAAAATGGTGGATTCAAGCGCAAAAATTCCGCATCTTCGGCCCACTCCACTTCGTTCCAGTCATTGCTCGCCAAAACTTCCTGTAAATAGTCGGAAAGGGGCTGCTTCTGCAGCTCAAACATCTCTGCCGCAGATTGACCATGCTCTGCAGCTTTTGTAACGCCATACAGCCCCAATCCGCTCATGTAACACGGCTTCTCCGGCGGAACGCCCCGGTACAAGGAGCATTGTCCCGTCCCTCCGGTACTTGGTGCCGCAGGATACAACCGATGAGAAGAATGGTAGAAGAATCCGTTCCTTCTGTAGGTTTCGTATATATCCTCAATGATACCGCTCCGATCCGATGGGAAGCGATGTGCAGCCTCTGGGTAAATGGAAAGATATGCGTTCAAAACCTGGGCCGCTCTCTTCTTAAAGTGCTGAATAGAGACGAAATTTTCATCTTCGGGATGGTCCCAAATTGATGCAAGAGCCATCTTACCCGTTGCACTATAAATTGCTTTACAGAGGCTTTCTGTACCAGCAGTTTCTGCAATATTTAGCTGTTTTGATATTTCAGAAATCAGTTGATCTTTCATAATATCACTCTTCTACGTAACGCTGAAGCTCCGCCTGGACTTCTGATTTTATATTTTTCTCACTATCCAGCAACTCAGCCAATGCTTCCTGTTTACCGCTTAAAACGCACATGGGCAACATTCCAAACAGGCATTCCATGCTGGTATCAGAAATGGAGCCTATACACTTGGCGTCTGCCAAAACCTTTTCCAGACGGCTCAGCATCAGCCGACTCAAGCCCAGCTTTTTGACCGGGCCCATCTTAGCCCGATACTTTGGATCTGGCTTGAATTCATCGTATTCAACCATTTCCTGACCAGCGTCCATATTTTCTACAGAGGGAAGCTGATCAACAAAGCATTCCGTAAAGACGGGATAAGCATAATGGTACAAGCTGCGAGGCTCGATCTGAAGGTCTTCGGTGAACGGATGAAGCCACAAGGCAAAACCGTTGTTGGAATGAGAGATACAGGAAACCCAGTCTGGGTGGAACGGATTTTGCACCGCAGCCATGTCTGAGTCCACAAAGCCGGAAATTGCTTCGGCATCCTGTTCACCGCAGCATGTAAGTAGGTCGATTTTTTGACCGCAGATCGTCATAGACAAGGCATCTGCAATGGCTTTGGCGTTGGGGCCGGCCAGTAGCAGCGGCATACGATTCAGATATGAAGAGTATAGGAAGGACGACAACATAGTTGTCCATTGCGATCCGATACCCGCAAGCTGAAGGTTGTCACATAGCAGTTCGAAAGTATCCGTCCAGCTGCTGCATCCTTCCAGGTTGTCCATCCTATGGCACACCTCGCCGGGGGTAAATGTCCAACGGTTTGTCGAACCACTCTGCACGCATTGCTGGGGCATAAAGGTGGATAATTCCGCAATGAAGCCAGCCATATCCTGCTGTGCCGAACCAATTTTATCCCGAATGGCCTGAACGGCATTAGCCCCCAGAGTTTCGTACTTCTCAATTTCTTTCAGTAACTGATCAAGTTTTGCTTGTGCCTCTGCTGTTTCGGTAAGAATCTTCTGGTAGGCCTCTTCAGCATTCTTTTTATCTGCCTTGATTTTTTCAAACTGAGATTTATATTCATTGACAATATTCTCGGCGGCCTGCTTTTTCTGGTCAAGTTCTATCTGTGCCTCTGCGAGTGCTTCAGCGTGAGTGGTTTTCCAATGTTCTTCAACAACAGCTTCACATTGGGTACGCAGGCCATCATGATTCATTGCAATACGGGCCAATACATCGGAATCAATATCGCCTAAATCAAAATTGCTATTTATGCGGCTGATAAATAAATCTACATTTTCTTTAGCCTGTTGAATGGAGCAATGAAGCATTCCTGCAATATCTTCATATAAGGTAGGGGAACACACCAATTGAAATAAGTCTTTGCACTCTCGCCACTCTTTGATTGTTCCACCGATGTTATCTTTGTACAGATTCTTGGTCATTCGAGAGGCTATTGCTTTTTTAACCAATGTATCAGCGTCAATAATTGGGATAATTTTAGGAGAACTATATTTATCTAATCTCACTGTCCTTAAAATCTTGCGGTTTTTCCACCCAATACAGTCTGCAGTTGTGATGCTATAACAGGTAACGCTGTAAACTATTTGCTTTAGGGAAATATGATGAAATCCTTTTTGTTCGCTTTCCCTAATATCGAAATCTGATTTCTGATATAGAATAGCCTCTACGCAATCCCCTGGTTCCATTGAGCCTGTAAATAAACAAGGGAAACAGAGATATGTTGGAATATCAACGCCTTTTTTAAGAAGTCCTATAAGGTCTATGGTTCTTGCGTATTTATCACAAATAGGAAACAATTCAACTGGAGAAATATCTTCGATATAGGATGCCTCTGTACGCCATTTTGTAGCGCCATCACGCTGTTGAGCGTAATCATACCACTCCCAAAATCCAATCAAATAGGGCGTATCTGGACCATCACTTCTGAAAATAAGTTTCCGGTTTGATGATATTGGCTCAGCGGCCTCGTTTTGACTAAATACAGATAGGCTTTCTCCGTCAAGATCAGCTATCCTCTCGAGCCAAATATCGTCATGCTGATTTGGAAAATTTACTCTGCACAGTGAAATCGTTGTGGATGAATCACCGGGGAGTTCTTGAATTGGAGGTTCAGTAAACGCCAATTCACCTGCTATCAGTTTTGTCAAGAAATCCTCATTAATATCCCCCATATTACTCTGATATTTTAAATATCCGATAACTGAAAGGGCATCGTTGGGAGAAAACTTTTTTATGGCATCGTTTGTACTGTCGTAGCTTTTTAGATAATGTTCCTGTAATACAGTCCATACAGTGCTTTCCCACTTTGCTAATTGCTTAGCCAACAAAGAAGTGGGGGCTTCACTGTTATCGTGATTGCGAACACGAATATGGTATTCTTTTTGCAATAAATCACAAAACTTTTTATGCTCAGAAAGGTCCAAATAATCTAATAGCGATGTCCAAAATTGTTCTGTCATCTTAAATCACCACACTTCTTTAATTCTGTAACAAGTATCCAGTAGGCTGTTCGAGAGATGCGGCCTTCTTTTGTTTTCGAGCAAAACCATTCTTTTGTTAGTGAAAAATGTGTTAATTTTCCCACAACAGCGCCTATACTATGAGGAACAGGCATCAGTACTCCTTTACAACTGCGTAATTTTTCAACCAACTGTCGATCCAAAGCGCTGGTGTCTGTATCATTCTTGGGTTTCTCAAATTTTATATTTCGAATCACATCGCAGCTCTGGAAAATTCGAACCTCACACCCAAACGAAAGATCATCCACGGTGAGTATTACTTCAGCAGCAATGTGTCTTATTTCTAAGATCTTATCGTTTTTAAGGAGGATAACCTTTCCATCAAAAGGAGCTTGAATGATAATTTGTTTCCCTTTCGGTAGTTGATTGCAGGTAACTTCTGAAATCAATTTTCCATCGATATTTTTGATCTGTACCTCCGGAAATGCTGAAACCATATCCAGGGGTTTTGTCATGAGGTAAGAAAAACCAATTGCGCCCGACTGCCCCAGAGATAATAACTGTTCTTTTGATGCTGCATAAATCCTATAGAGTTTCCCATCACCAAGATTTTGATGCTGAGCATATATGGTATCTGGGTAAATATTAAGTTCAGCATCTCCACCCTGCATATAAAAATAAATTCTTGGGTCGTGGTGGTACAAGAAATAAGGATCTTCAACATACGGTGGCCAAATCGGATAAAAAACTACTGGTTTTTCCGTTAAGAAAATCGACCTCTCCAAGAAAAATCGAGCAACTGAGGCAGAGAAATCCTGCACATGGATTATATATAAATACCAGGTTGTAAAGGAGCCTGTTCTGGTTTCAGCAATGCTTTCATAGGAGATTCCATGAGGTACATATCCAATGGATCTGCGCTGAAGGAGATAGTAATCTCGATAAGGATATGCTTTACTGCCAGAATACAATATTTTCCCGGTAGAACAATCAAAAAATGAACCTCTGATATTGACGCCTGTTGTTTTAGACGGCCAATATCTATCCAAATTTGATGATGGATGATCATAAGAAAGATGGTACTCTGTGCTGGGAATATTTCCTACGTTTAGATAAGTAACACCTTCTAAAGAAAGTCTCTCAAATGAGTAAATATGCTGCTGCTTGTTATCATCTGTAATTATGATTTTTTGGCACCTGGGACCGCTTGTAGCAGAAGATGGTGTATGAAAAAAGCCTAATTCCAACAAGTAGCTTCCGTGAGCCACCTTAATGCGAAGTGGCATCGGATGACAGTTATATCCCACAGGCACCGCAGAATATGCTTTGGCTCGATCCTCACACTCTTTGTCGTCTTCTCCTCGACTATGATAAAAATGCCGTGTACCCGTTCCTTTACGTCTCTTCGATAGACCAACGTGTTGTGCACAGATTCCGCATACAAATCGACTCGTCCTATCTGCCGGAACTGTGCAGCCATGACTATATAATTTATCTGCTTCTTCTACGGTAATAGGTCGATAGCCTACATTTGATTCCCAATAATACACATGGGTTAAGGGCATGTATGATCACCTCAATCCTGCTATCATTCTTTCGGATCTATAGCTGCAGAATTACTTTCTTTGATAAAGTCCATCATGTCTCCAGCGTTACAATCCATTACCTCCGCAATACGCAGTAAAACAGATAGGTTTACTTCCTGATTTTTACCTAACTTTGTGAAGGTAGCAGAAGAAAGCCCTGCTTTCTTTCTCAACTCAGCACGGGTTATTTCTTTCTCGGCACATAGTATCCACAGCTTTTTATAGCTAACTTTCATGTGTATCCCCCCACAGAAATGTGTTACTTACATTATAATCTTTTTTTCGACGTTCTCAAAAGCAATCTCACAATTACAACAGAATTTTATGCTCTTGCATTATCTTTGTTGTGAAACTAAACAATATAGATACTGTATCCTAAAATGTATTTTGATTTAACAAAAGGGAATCTATCGTTTATAGGAAAAACCAGGCATCATCAAGATTTTCATCTCAATGATGCCTGGTTCATGTTTTCCAACCCTGTCAGACAGATGCCATATATCAGTAATTTTCGTGGGCTACTGTTTTATGGCCACCTATCTAAGGCGGGCTCTTTTTTTAATATAATTTACTCAAATCAGGAAATCCGTATGCAATTGTCATCATCTGAGTCCATGGATTTTCCCCATAAACCGCTCCAGTATATTTGTTAAAAAAAATAGGAAATTCTTCAAACCCTTCTAATCTGTACACATAATATCTCCCCAAAGTCTCCCCACTGTAACACACAGATAACGGATCATAGTCCGGATTATCTTTTGTAAAAGTTTGATTTCTCTCTTCTAATAAATCTATAATCTGTTTATATTCAACCAAGGACATCTTCTTTATTTCTTCTAGCCCACTCTGGGGTGTATAACTTTCAAAATCTGATTGATTATCTGGCATTTCAATAGAAATCAAATTAATTCTAAAGTTATACTCCTGTTCTTTATTACAGATATTCTTTTTATAATCATGTATATATTTAACTTCACCTCCAAATTGCTCTACAACTGCTCTCATTGGAACATAACTTTTCTTATTTATTGTAACTATATTGTATTTCTTTTCCAATACTAGCAAATTATCATTATAATATAGCGATATTGTTCCTTTTGCTTCATCAATAGTTGCTTCGATATCTAATAATTTCAGATCTTCAATAGATATATATATAATGCCATTTTCTCTAAGCAAAATATCAGGATTGTGTAAAAAGCCGCCATTAATCAACAGTAAATAGGCATCACTGGCAATAGTTTTGTCATATACGCTCTCATAAATTTCACTGTTATCATTTAAATAATCTACAGAATATATCCCCTCAAAATCAGTATCATCAATGCTTATGCATAAATTGTTCTCCTGCCATTTAATTTCATATGGTAATGCCATGGCTTTATTAGGTATTAAAAAACACCCTATAAATAATGTAATAGAAAAACAAATCCACTTTTTCATTTCATCCACTCCTCTTCATAATCATTTTAATACCTATCGATTCTTTTTTCATAACCTTCTACTTTCTTTATATATAACCCTTTTTTACACTAAAACATCACAATTAAATCATAACCACCAGTAAACTGGTGGTATGCTCTGCCCCTAGAAGGGGCTCTTACGGACTTAGCCCCTATAAGGGGCATTGAAAGTTTAGCACCGCATTACTATCTCAGGCAGCCGCTAAAGCGGCTGTCTTTTTATGCCTATCTATTCTTGCTACCCGTAAACGGGTCAATATATTCTTTTAAACTTATTTGGTCTTTTGTATAATCTTCTTCCAGCTGATTTCTTATGTACTGCCTTATCGCAGTTTTGTTCTTTCCTACTGTATCCACAAAATATCCTCTGCACCAAAAACTTCTTTGTCCATATTTGTATTTTAAATTCGCATGTCTATCGAAAATCATTAATGCTGATTTTCCTTTCAAATATCCCATGAACTTTGATACACTTTCCTTTGGTGGAATCATTACTAACATATGTACATGATCTATGCATACTTCCGCTTCTATTATATTTACGCCTTTCCATTCACATAATTGTCTTAGTATTGCTCCTACCTCTACCCTTCTTGCTTCATAAAATGCTCTTCTTCTATTAGTCCAGTACCCCAAAGTCTGAACATACAGTCTTCGTAAAATCCCAAAGATACAAAAGTATTAAATGCTGTAGGAAACACTTTAATAGTCCCAGGAATAGTATCTTTAGTTAAAACTGAAAAGTTCGAAATTCGATTTTTCACATCTGATATGTTCATAACATTCAAAGTCTTTTTATATAAATCATAAACACTTATGGAGCTCTTACCAAATAACTGTATATCAAAAGGCATTAAGAATTCATTAACACCTTGCCCTTTCTTTCCGAAATCATATATTGAATCTAGATCATTCAAATCGACCAAATGAAATAAACCATCTTCAGACTTCTCATCGAAAACAATAATTGCTGAATCACAATATATCATATCCATTGGAGTTCCCCAAATATAACCGTTTGATGGTATCTTTTCATATTCCAAGAATATCCTATTCGTAAACAAATCGTCTATTTGACAGTCTGTTTTAACATTTTTACATGCACAAAAGAAAATCAACACAAAAACATATTTCAATTTCATAATATACTAAATTCATAATAGTTTATAGAATATTTTTATAAAGCTATATTTTAATCGGCTTTATTTATGCATAACAAATCTAGAAGTTGTCAATACACTTCAATTGGGGCTGACTAAAAAGATTTTTTCACAATTACCCCTTCTCCAG
>ERZ772872.1724-NODE-1724-length-19081-cov-6.454431_pt1 | contig 19081 bp, 16 predicted proteins | sample MGYA00512132_ERZ772872 | MGnify/ENA primary metagenome ERZ772872 (study PRJEB29015, sample SAMEA2737724) | human gut metagenome | biome: human gut; feature: human-associated habitat; material: faeces | place: China | collected 2012 ...
AGCATTTCGTTCACAGCCTCTTCGTACTGATCCCATTTGTCGCGGTTACGCCAGTCTTCGTCCGTGATCTTCCACTGCTTCTCCGGGGTATTCTGCCGTTCTGTGAAGCGTTCCAGCTGGGTATCCTTGTCGATCTGCACCCAGAACTTGATGATCACCGCACCCCATTGGGACAATTCCTTCTCGAACTCGTTGATCTCGTTATACGCACGCTGCCAGTCGTTGGTACTACAGAAGCCTTCCAGCCGTTCTACCATGACACGGCCATACCAGGTACGGTCAAAAATAGCGATATGCCCGGTCTTAGGAAGTCTCGTCCAGAATCGCCAGAGATAATGTCTCGCTTTCTCGTGTGGTTCCGGGCTGGCGATGGGGTGTACCTCGTAGCCTCTGGGATCCAGTGCTCCCGCGATCCGCTTGATATTGCCGCCCTTGCCTGCGGCATCCCAGCCTTCATAGGCGATGACTACCGGGATCTTTTTCCGATACAGGCGATAATGCAGGGCATTCAGCTTCTTCTGCAGATGACGCAGTTCTTTCTTATATTCTTCCTCAGAGATTTCCTTGTCCAATTCCACCTCGGACAGCTTCGGCATCTTCACCAGTGGGAATACATTCTGCAAAATGGGTACAGCAAGGCTCTCATTCTGCATGGCCACATGGATACCGCTGCATAATGTCTCCAGCACTTGCAATTCCGCCCACTTTTTGTCTCCGGAATCTATGATGTACCAGGGAGCTACGGAAGCGTTCGTATCTGTGAGGTATTTGTCGAAGACTTCCTCACATTTGTCATAATGCTTGTTCTGCCACCAGTCGTTCTCGCCCACACGCCATGCGGTATCTTTGCTGGCTTCCAGCTCCTCCAGACGCTTTTTCTGTTCCTTTTTCCCGATCTGGAAAAAGAGCTTCAGCACCAGATAACCGTTGTCCGTCAGCTGTCTTTCAAAGCGTTTGATGCTCTCAATGCGCTCCGCATACTGCTTATCCGACAGTTCGCCCCGAAGTCTTCCCTTCGTCACCTCATCCATCCAGCCGGAATCCAGAAACTCGAACTTGCCGGCTTCCGGAATTTTTACAAAGTACCGATATAGGAAGGGTTTCCGCTTCTCTTCCTCCGTCGGTGCGGACATGGAAGCCACCTTGAAGAATCTGGGATCGATATTTTTAATAATTCCGCCAATGGTACTGCCCTTGCCGGCGGCACCCCAGCCTTCGATCAGCACCAGCACCGGGAGCTTATGCTCCTTGATCTGCATCTGGAGTCTTAAAAGCTCCTCCTGCGCTGCATCCAGTCGTTTGTCCAGTTCCTCTTTGTCCGGCTTTGCCGCCGGGATCCACTGTTTCAGCATACTGTAACCACCCTTTCCAGAAATCCTCATTGTACAAAACTTACATAAGTCTAGTGTATACCATTTTTAAAAAATATAAAAGCAATTGGGAAATTTATTTACAGATATTATTTTTCCATCCGTGCTCTGATATTATTGTAGATTTCCCGGGTCTGCGCATCATCTGCACCGTTTAGAATAACGGTGCTCCCCTCTACTTCCATGACTACATAAGTATCACAGTCGTTATGAGTATAGCGGATGTAATCTGCGTGGATTTCATCGCGAAAATGTCCCATGGAATATTTCAGGTTGCCAAAACCGTTCGTCCGGATTGTATTCGTATCCCGGAACATATTCTCTTCGTAAGCAATGCTTTCGATAGCGTCATATTTCACTGTGTAATCCTGCCAGCCCTCCGCCTGAACAGTAAATTCATTTTCTCCATAACAGATCTCGATTTTTCCCGTATATAACGTCCATACCGTAAATAGCACACACGCGAGCATTATAAACACATAGACCGCAACCACTTTATGGTTGTAGTGTACTGCCAGCCCTTTTCCGGTGCGCAACTTCTTTTTATAATAGAGATAAGAATACAGGATGCTGCCAAAAGCTGCTGCCGTGATAGCGACAATAAACAGAAATAATGCAGCCATGCTGTCACTGAACAGTCCACAGCTCATACTCAACAGTCCTGCTGCCACCCATATTTTTCCACTGAAGCGGTGCGTGGCATTCCAGTTCTCCTCATCCTGCAATGCCCATACGACGCGGATGCCGATGGTGCGGTTCGGTTTCACCTTGGGCAGATAATTGCCCACAATAACAAATAGCAATCCCATTCCGACATACAAAATTGCCATGAGCAGATTCTCTTTCCTTACACCCATATCAATCCATCTGGCGATACCGTTATAGAGCAATGTCATTCCCGGCACGATCCACGTAACCATTCTTATGACCTTATCACTCTGCTGCCTGTTTCTGTTGTCGTAAAAAGTTACTGCCATTGCTACCACATAAGTCACTGCAAAAGTGCCGTTTACCCACAGACTGTTCTCACAGGTATATCCCAATATCATTCCTATGCACATAACAAATGCCGAGCAGATCAGCCTGCCTTTATTTTTCTGTATCATTTCCTTCATTATCCGATGCCCCTTTCAAATCTGTGATCCATAACATGATTTCTTCCAGCACGGAAGCATTCAGTTCATAATAAATAAACTTTCCTTCCCGTTTGTCCCGAATCAGATCTGCCTCCTTTAACACCGACAGATGCCTTGATATGGAAGCCCCCGTCACCGGAAAGTGTTCGCAGATCTCTCCTGCCGACAATCGACCGTTTTTCAGAAGATTTAGTATTTCACGCCTTATAGGATCTGCCAGCGCTTTCAATGTATCCTGTATTCCCAAAAATGAATCACATCCTTTCATTCGATCATTTAACATTTAACCTATTTGTTAAATATATTATATGATTCACCTCATCTATTGTCAAGGGATTTACAGATTAAGGTAGCTGTAGTTTTCTGTGGATGGATAAAACCGTACTTAATTCATTGTGTACCTGAAAAATCCCTCCGTCTTATAACGAAGGGATCACATTCTTCTCTATACTTCCGTACCATCTTCCGGCAGGCCCCTTAAGAACGCCACAGCCACCGGCAATGACAAAACCGCAGATAAAATATCAGACACCGGCTGTGACCACTGGATGCCCCGAATTCCCCAGAACGCCGTCAGGATCAGCAGTGCCGGAATGTAGATGGTGCCACTTCGGAAGGAGGCTAAGATCGTCGCCCTGCCGCCTTTTCCAATGGACTGAAACAGCATGTTGCCGCAGATACATACCGGAATAAACGGAAGCGTCAGACATTGGATCCGCAACGCATAAAATGCAATCTCATAGGCATCCATATCCGTAAGGAATTCCAGCAACAGCTCTCTGCGGAACACATACACCACGCCTGCGAACACTGCCATGGTTACCAGGCTGGCGCACAGGGTGAACCAGAACGCTTTCCTTACGCGGGAATACTTTTTTGCCCCATAATTGAAGGAGGATACCGGCTGGAAGCCCTGACCGATACCCAGTGCCACACTGAATACGAAATTGAAAATACGGGATACCACGCTCATAGCGGCAATGGCAATATCCCCGTAGACTGCCGCCTGTGCATTCAGCACCATGGTGGACACGCTGGCCAGTCCCTGTCGCATCATACTGGGAAAGCCTGCTGTAAGAATGTTCTTATGTACCGCAAATTCCCAGGTAAAATATTTCGGTGCCAGGCTGCTCTGGGTCTTTCCACGCAGGAAAAAGAATAACAGGATCCCAAAGGATACGTACTGGGAGATCATAGTGGAAAGTGCCGCTCCCCGGATACCAAGATTTAACCCCCACATAAGAATGGCATCTCCCGCCATATTTAAGATACCGCCGGAGACCAGTCCTACCATCGCCAGATTGGCATAGCCTTCATACCGGAGCACATTGTTCATCACACAGCTGGATGCCATTGCCGGTGCCGACACCAAAATATAGAAAGCATAGATTCTCGCATAGGGAAGGATGGTCTCCGTACTTCCAAGCAATCTGCACAATCCGTTCAGATCCACAATACCGATCACCGCGATCAACACTCCGGCTCCCACCGCCAAATAAAATCCCGTTGCGGAAAAAGCTTTCGCTCGCTCCTTTTCATGAGCTCCTAACAACCGGCTGATATTGCTTCCGGCGCCATGACCGAACATGAATCCGAACGCCTGAATAATTGCCATCAAGCCAAACACCACGCCTACCGCTCCGGTAGCACTGGTGCCTAACTGGCTTACGAACCAGGTATCCACCATATTATACAGATTCGTGATCAGCATACTGATGGTAGTCGGCAGTCCCAGCTCCAGGACCAACCGTGCTACCGGTTCCTCGGTGAGCCGTTTATATTGTTTCTCCTCTTTTGACAATGTTGTATCACTCATATCACATAGCTCCTATATCATTACCACAGTTTCCATTCGGTTCTCTCTATGGTTTTACACTATTCTATGCCACAGTAATCCGCAGGCTGCTTCTGCCCGGTTTGAAATCATAATCCGTACCATTCATCATATCGCCAAAATAGCGTCTGCCCTACCGGCACGACGCTATTATAGATGATTCTCTTTGAAAATGTAATCCCTTTCAGCAGTTTTTTTACTTAAATTTTATGTTCAGCATCACAGCTTCTCACTGAAATAGCTCTTATAGCCCTCCCCGAAGATCTCCGTGGCACTGGTGACGATCATAAATGCCAGGGGATCCTCTTCCTTTACGATCTCCTCTGCCTTGGGAGAAATGTTTTTCTTCATGGCGCACATGATGACGCTCTTCTCCTTGCCGCTGTAAGCACCACTGCCCTGTACATAAGTCACACCAATATCCAGCTCCTCCAAAAGTCTCCCTGCAATCTTCTCTGCATGGTCGCTGATCATATAGATCAGCTTCGCCTCATCACGACCGTACAATACCACATCCAGCACCACTGATGTGATAATGACCACGATACCGGCATACAGTGCCTTGTCAACATTCCGGAATACAAATGCCGATGCTATGACGATAACCACATCTGTCAGGAAAAACAATGCTCCCGTCTTGAGGTACGGGAACTTTAGTCGCAGCAGCTTGATAATAATATCTGTTCCTCCCGTAGTGGATCCGGCCTTGAACACCCAGCCCATGGATACTGCCATCAGGGCACTTCCGGCCAGAGAGGCAAGTAATGGATCTGTGGTCACTGCTCCTACCGGTGTCAGCAGGTTTGTAAACAGTGATGTCATTGCCGTACAATAGATCGTCGACAAAATAAACCGCAATCCGAATTTCCAGATACCGATCAGTAGGATCGGTATGTTGATGAGTAACATCCAGGTACCTGTCTCAATTCCGAACAAACGGTTTAAAATAATGGCAATACCGGTGATACCCCCGGGTGCCAGAGAGTTCGGATCCAAAAACATGCTGACGGATACCGCATAGACAAAAGAAGCCACCGTGATCATTACATAATCCCGAAACATCTGCAGTGGTGTCTTTTTATCCAGTCTCTGTATTTCCAGTTCTTTTTCAGTCTTTTTCGCCATATTTCTCTCCATTTCCACACATAAAAGCCGCATACCTATAATATGCGGCTTTTATCAGTGATGCATTCACTTCTTTTCTAAGAAACTATGCAGCGACATCTGCATGACTCTGCACAATTATATATTTGCTCTGACCACCTTGGGCTGATAGCCTTCTTTTTCCAGAGCGGCAATGATCTCATTCTTATGCTCGGTACCGAATGCTTCCAGTGTGATACGCAGTTCCACGGCAGCGCTGCGGTTGATGGATACAAACTGGTTGTGCTCCAGCTTGATGACATTACCGTTAACGCCGGCAATGATACCGGATACTCTGCACAGCTCACCGGGCTTGTCGGGAAGCAATACGGATACGGTGAAGATACGGTCTCTTAAGATCAGACCCTGCTGTACTACGGAGGACATGGTGATGACATCCATATTACCGCCGCTCAAGATAGATACAATACGCTTATCCTTCACATTTAACTGCTTTAAGGCTGCCACGGTCAGCAGTCCGGAATTCTCCACGATCATCTTGTGGTTCTCCACCATATCCAGGAAGGCTACTACCAGATCCTCGTCCTCCACAGTGATCACGTCGTCCAGATTCTTCTGTAAGTACGGGAAAATCTTACTTCCGGGAGTCTTAACCGCAGTACCGTCTGCAATGGTGTTGACCTTTGGCAGGGTGGTTACCTTGCCGTTCTTTAAGGATACCTGCATGCAGTTAGCTCCCGCAGGTTCCACACCGATGACCTTGATCTTCGGGTTCAGCAGTTTTGCCAGTGTGGAGACACCGGTTGCCAGTCCGCCGCCACCAATAGGAACTAAAATGTAGTCTACCAGGGGAAGCTCTTTGAATATCTCCATGGCAATGGTCCCCTGACCGGTCGCTACAGTCAGATCATCAAACGGATGAATGAAGGTATATCCGTGCTCTTCTGCCAGTTCATATGCTTTTGCACATGCCTCATCATAGACATCACCGTGCAGTACTACCTCTGCACCGTACCCTCTGGTACGGTTTACCTTGATCAAAGGTGTGGTGGTGGGCATTACGATGGTTGCCTTGCTGCCGTAGCATTTTGCTGCATAAGCAACGCCCTGGGCATGGTTGCCCGCTGAGGCGGTAATCAGTCCCTTGGCACGCTCTTCATCGGTCAGTGTGCTCATTTTGTAATAAGCGCCTCTTAACTTGTAGGCTCCGGTAAACTGTAAGTTCTCGGGCTTTAAGTATACACGGTTGCCGGTCTGGGCGCTGAAATAATCACTGTATACCAGCTTGGTCTCTAACGTTACCTTTTTTACGATTTCACGTGCTTCTTCAAATTTCTCTAAAGTCAACATTTCTTCCTGCATTTTTCTTCCCATGCCTTTCTGTCACACTTTCCTTGGTCTGTCGGTTATTCCTCCTGCGTATCCGTCTGTTGCTCGTCCTCGGGCAGATGCAGTTCTCCGATATCCTCCATATTCACATCAAACAATGCGTTTACAAATTCCTCAGAATTGAATTTCTGGAGATCCTCAATGGTCTCCCCCACACCGATGTATTTTACCGGAACCTTCAGTTCGGACTGGATTGCCACCGCAATACCACCCTTCGCCGTTCCGTCCATCTTCGTCAGAATGATGCCTGTGAGATCTGCCACCTCACCGAATTCTCTCGCCTGTACCAGCGCATTCTGTCCGGTGGTACCATCCAGTACGATCAGGTTCTCTCTGTGGGCATTCGGGAACTCCTTGTCAATGATGCGGTTCATCTTGCGAAGTTCTTCCATCAGGTTCTTTTTATTATGCAGTCTGCCGGCGGTATCAATGAGAAGCACATCCACGCCTCTTGCTTTTGCTGCATTCACGGCATCAAACACCACACTGGCGGGATCCGCGCCCTCTTTTCCGCCGATCATGGGCACATCCGCTCTGGATGCCCATTCTGCCAGCTGATCTCCCGCTGCGGCACGGAAAGTATCCGCTGCGGCGATAAGGACTTTTCTGCCCTCATCCTTTAATTTACCTGCCAGCTTACCCACGGAAGTGGTCTTACCCACACCGTTGACACCAATGACCATGATCACGGACTGTTCCTTCTCGAAATCGTAAGCGGTCTCATCCACCTGCATCTGCTCCTTAATACTTTCGATCAGAAGCTGTTTGCATTCGGAAGGCTCCTTGATATGCTTTTCTTTTACCTGCTGTTTTAATCTCTCCACAATGGCAGTGGTGGCATTGACACCGATATCTCCCATAATGAGGATTTCTTCCAGTTCTTCGTAGAAATCATCATCAATGGCGGAAAAACCGCTGAAGACCGAATCGATTCCCCGGACAATGTTATCACGGGTCTTGGTCAGTCCTTCTTTCAGCCTCGCAAAAAAGCCTTTCTTTTCCTCACTCATCCCATTTCCTCCAATCAGCATTCTATCCAGAAAAACGCTTGCGTTTTTCTTGTATGAAACTTAGAACTTCTTCACGAAAGAGCCTTTGCTCTGAGTGATTAGAAGTTCTTTTCATACTCTAATCGTCCAGGTCCTTGTCAATGAGGTTGACGCTGACTAAGGTAGATACGCCCTTCTCCTGCATGGTGATACCATACAATCTATCCACCTGTTCCATAGTGCCTCGTCTGTGGGTAATGACAATGAACTGGGTGTTCTTGGTCAGCTTATGTAAATACTTTGCAAAACGTCCTACATTGGAGTCATCCAGTGCGGCCTCGATCTCGTCTAACAGACAGAACGGAGACGGCTTCAGGTTCTGAATTGCGAACAGTAGGGAAATGGCGGATAATGCCTTCTCTCCACCGGAGAGCTGCATCATGTTCTGCAGCTTTTTTCCGGGGGGCTGTGCGATGATGCGGATGCCTGCCTCCAGAATATCCTCATCCTCCATCAGTTCCAGTGTTCCCTTACCACCACCGAAGAGTTCCTTGAATACCTTATCGAACTCTCTACTGATCTCTGCGAATTTCTCCGTGAACTGTTTACGCATGGCGGTATCCAGTTCTTCGATGATGCCTTCCAGCGTCTTCTCCGCTTCCACCAGATCGTCATGCTGGGTCTTCATGAAAGTATAACGCTCCATCAGGTTCTTATAATCCTCAATGGCGTTGACATTAACATTGCCAAGCTTGCGGATCTCATCCTTCAGACCGCTGATCTCACGTTTCATAGCTGGCAGATCATTCATCTCTTCGTTGCGGAGTCCTGCCGCATCGCTTAAGGTGATCTCATACTCATCCCACATGTAATTGATCTGGCCTTCGATGCCGTCCTCCAGCTTTTTCTTCTGTTCGCCCAAACGATAGACTTCTTTGTCCAGAGCATTCATGCGTTCTGACATTTCTTCTCTGCTGCGGAAGAAATCTTTCTGTTTTGCAGACAGTTCTTCCTTTTTCGCAAGGTCTTCGTCCAGCTTCTTCTTGGAAGCATCCTGATTCTCATGAGAAGCAGCGATGGTCTTCTCAATCTCCAGGATGTTGTTCTTCTTGCGTTCCACTTCCTGCGCATTTTCCGTCAGAGCCTCTAAAATCTCTTTAAGCTCTGCCTGTGCACGTTCCAGCTCGCCGCCTATACGATCCACATTTGCCTGCTTGTAATCCAGTGCCTGACGCATCTTCTCAACTTTTACTTCCCATTCTCCTGCGTGGGCGGAAGCTTCGCTCTCTTCCAGTCTGCAGCTCTCCAATTCTTTCTGGAAGCCCAGGATCTGTTCCTGCGTCGTCTTCTCCAACTCTTCGCTGGCAGCCAGTTCCTGCGTAATGGATTCCTTGCCGGAACGGATCTCGAAGATCCTGGTCTCGATCTCCTGCTCCTCCAGTTTCAAAGACTGTGCACTCTCCGCCTCTTCTTCCATACGCTCTCTTGCCTGGGAGATGTTCAATCTTGCGGTATTCTGCTCAATGGACTTGCGCTGCATCTCGGTCTTCAGTGCTTCCAGATCCATACGAAGTTTATTTCTCTTACTCTTGGTGTCTTCGATCTTCTGATTGTAAGTCGTGATATCCTCAGAGAGCTTTTTCACCTTTTTCTCCAGTTCGTCCATCTCACGACGTCTTCCCAGGAGATTGCTGTTGTTTTTAAAAGCACCGCCGCTGATGGCACCACCGGGAACTAAGAGTTCACCTTCCAAAGTGACCATGCGGATGCCGTAATCGAATTTTCTTGCGATCTTCACGGCATTGTCCACATTGTCTACCACAACGATACGTCCCAGCATAGCCTTCGCCACATTGCGGTATTCTTCTTCTGTGCCTACCAGTTCGTCTGCCATACCGATGACACCTTTTTCCTTAAGTGCCTCCGGATTCTTGAATTCCTGGGGTTTGGTAATACTGGTCAGAGGCAGGAATGTGGCTCTTCCGAGACGGTTCTGCTTTAAAAAGCCGATCATATGCTTGGCGGTCTCTTCGTTATCCGTTACGATATTCTGGATATTGCCGCCCAACGCAGTCTCGATGGCGGTCTCGTATTTTGCCTCCACCTGAATGATGTCCGCTACGACACCGATGATGCCCTTTTCTTTTTCCTTCTGCTCCATGACCTTTTTGACGCTACCACCATAACCATCATAGCGCTCGGTAATATTGGTCAGGGCTTCTAACTTAGACTGTTCCTGATGAAAACGGGTCTGTGTCTCCCGCAGCTTTGCATCCAGTCCGGTGAGATTCTCACGGATATTGCCAAGCTCCAGTTCGGATGCCGCTTCCTGTTCCGTCATCTGACGCAGTTCCTCAGTCACGGTCTCAAAAGTCTCTTCCAGCTTCTTCACCGTTTCTTCTCTGGCTGCCTCATCGGATTTAGCACGTAACAGTCTGGAATTTAACTCTGCCTTGCGGATATTGATCTGCTCCATCATGGTATCGAAGCGACCCATCTTGGATTTGATAGTAGCTCTCTGGTTCAGTTCTCCAATAATGGTATTTTTCCCGGCTTCGATATTATTGTTGAGCTCGGTGATCTTATTCTGGATGGCTTCCAGATCAGCCTTCGCTTTTGCCGCAGCTTCTGCAATCTCCTGCACCTGGGTATCGGTATCCTTTTTATCGGTTAAGATATCCTGCTTTTCCTGCTCTTTGCCGGCAATCTCCTCTTCCAGGGCTGCCTTACGGTTGTTCAGATGGTTCTCACTGCCGTGGGCGGAATTGATCTGCTCCTTTAAGACATTGATCTCACCCTCTAACTTACCGCGCATCAGACCGGTATCCGTCAGTTGTTCCCTGGCGGCTTCGATAGCGGTATCCAGACTCTCAATCTCCTGCTGGATCCGTTCGTATTCTTCCTTGATACCCTCATATTTTTCACCGGTCTCACCAAGTTCCGTGCTTGCCAGATTGTATTTTTCTTCTGCGGAAGCAAGCTGTTCTCTCAGTCTCTTATTTTCCAATAAGAACACGTTGATATCTAGGGATTTCAACTCTTCCTTTTTCCTCAGATAGACCTTTGCCACCTCGGACTGCTTCTCCAGAGGTCCTACCTGTTTTTCCAGTTCGGACAGAATATCATTCACACGCACCAGATTCTGTTTTTCGTTCTCCAGCTTTGTCTGGGCTGCTGCTTTTCTGCGCTTGAATTTCACGATTCCGGCAGCCTCATCGAACAGTTCACGACGTTCCTCGGGCTTACCGCTTAAGATCTTGTCGATCTGGCCCTGTCCGATAATGGAATAGCCCTCCTTACCGATACCGGTATCATAGAACAGCTCATTGACATCCTTTAATCTGCAGGGAGTACCATTGATCAGATATTCACTTTCTCCGGAACGGTAGATCCGTCTTGCAACTGTGACTTCGTCATAGTCGATCGCCAGCTGGTGATCGCTGTTGTCCAGAGTAATGGCAACATAGGCGTAGCTCAACGGTTTTCTGGTCTCTGTTCCCGAGAAAATAACATCCTGCATACTGGCACCACGCAGCTGTTTGATGCGCTGTTCACCCAGTACCCATCTTACCGCGTCCGCAACGTTACTCTTACCGCTGCCGTTAGGTCCTACGATACCGGTAATTCCGTTGTGGAACTGAAATACGATCTTATTGGCAAATGATTTGAACCCGTGTATCTCAATACTTTTTAAATACATATCCTCTATCCCTCAATAGCAGAAGCGCCTCATAAGCTGCCTGCTGTTCTGCCGCTTTTTTTGTCCTTCCCTGCCCACGGCCAAGGCATTCTCCCTCCATGTCGATCTCTACCACGAAGGTTTTGTCGTGTTCCGGTCCGCTCTCCTCTAACAGCCGGTACTCAAACTCTTTTTTGAGTTTCCCCTGGATCAGTTCCTGAAGGTTGCTCTTGCTGTCGTAGAAGAGACGCTTGTCCTCTAAATCCGACAGAATAAAGCGGTCAATAAAAGCCTTGGCAGGCTGCATGCCACCATCCAGATAAATGGCACCGATCATAGCTTCCATACCGTCAGAGGTGATGCTGTCTCTGCGTCTGCCGCCGGTGTTCTCTTCGCCTTTTCCCAAAAGCATAAACTGTCCCAGCTCCAGGTCTCTGGCACAGAATGCCAGGGAAGGCTCGCACACCATGGAGGCGCGCATCTTGGTCAGCTCACCCTCCGGAACATCCGGGTGTTCCCGAAACAGGAAGTCACTGGATACCAGCTCCAGTACGGCATCTCCTAAGAATTCGATACGCTCATAGTTCTCTGTTTTGTTGATCTTTTGTTCATTGGTATAGGAGCTGTGGGTCAAAGCCTGCTTCAGCAATGCTTTGTTGTGAAAGCAATAGCCGATGCGCTGTTCCAGCACGTCCATTGTATAACCATCCAACATTTTTTTGTCCTCACTATATTCCGTAGTCCCGGCTATGGTAAGAAACGCGGCACGTTTGCACTCTGTCGCAGAGCGTAACGGTACATAGGCGTGGAAAATACCCACGCCAAGTACCGACGTCTGCTTACGGCGCGCTTATTCTTACCATAGCCGTGCCTACTGGACTATATCAATTTACAATTGTATAAACCGAAAAACAGGAACAGTGCCTTGTGAGCAAGCTCTCGGTCACAGTTCCTGTTTTGTCTTTGCATGGCTCGTAGCTTTACTAGTTCACTGCGTTCTTGATCATCTCTACAGCGTCTTCTACTGTAGTAACCTGCTCTGCGGTCTCAGCAGGGATCTCGATATCGAACTCTTCCTCGATGCCCATGATGATCTGGTATACATCGAGGGAATCAGCGCCCAGGTCATCCTGGAATGTGGTCTCCATGGTGATCTCATCGGGATCTACGTTTAATACCTCAGCAATGATTTTCTTCAACTTTTCAAATTCCATAACAGTTCCTTCTTTCTCAAAATATTTCTCTTGATTAATTATTCTCTGCAGCCTTATCTTCCGGGCTGATCTGTTCTTTGATCTTCTCGTTGATCTTCTCTTCCTTAAAAGCAATACACTGCAGAATAGAATTCTTCACTTCCACTGCCTTGCTGCTTCCGTGAGTCTTCACTACCAGACCGTTCAGTCCGAGTAGCGGAGCGCCACCGTACTGGGAAGTATCAAAACTCTTTAATGTAGTCTTGAGTGCCGGCTTCACAAGCAGTGCACCCATTTTACTGCGAAGCGTGGACATCATCCCCTGCTTCACCTGATGCAGAAGCGCGGAGCTTACGCCCTCATACATCTTCAATATCACATTGCCCACAAACGCTTCACAGACAATGACATCTGCCGCACCTGCCGGAATATCTCTTGCTTCCACACTGCCGATGAAATTGATCTCCGGGCAATTCTTAAGAAGCGGGAAGGTTTCTTTTACCAGCGCGTTACCCTTCTCCTCCTCGGCGCCGATATTCACAATACCGACTCTCGGATTCTTTACTCCCATAACGCTTTCCATATAGACACTGCCCATCTTGGCAAACTGGACTAACATGGAAGGTCTCGCATCTACGTTGGCTCCACAGTCTAACAGAAGGCTTACGCCCTTCTCCGTAGGGATCAGAGGCGCTAAAGGAGGTCTCTCCACACCGCGGATACGACCTACGATCACCTGTCCACCTACCAGTACCGCACCGGTACTTCCCGCAGATACAAATGCATCGCATTCGCCGTTCTTCACCATATACATGGCTTTGACAATGGAGGAATCCTTCTTCCGACGGATTGCCATGACCGGAGGTTCTGCCGTCTCAATGACTTCTTCAGCATGTACGACTTCCAGCTGCTCTGCATCATAGCTGTACGCCTTTAATTCCTCACGGATCACAGGCTCCTTGCCTACCAGGAATACTTTGACGCGCTTATCTGCGTTGACAGCTTCCACAGCACCTTTTACGATCTCTGCCGGAGCATTATCGCCACCCATTGCGTCTACAGCAACATTTACATATTCTGCCATTTCGTCGTTCCTTTACCTGTTTATGTTTATCCGCTCATCATCAAACCGCTCCGTGGATCGCACCAAACAGTTTGATGATGGCAGATTCATTCTTACTATACTAAAGGCGTATATAAAAAGCAAGTGATTTTTTTGTGAAAGCAAAAGGAGATTCCGGATGGAATCTCCTCTTCTCTTTTCACTTAATTTCGCTTCATTGATTTATCAATTAATCAACGCTTACGACCTGCTTCTTATTGTAAGAACCGCAAGCCTTGCAAACTCTGTGAGGCATCATCAGTGCACCACATTTGCTGCACTTTACCAATGTAGGAGCGCTCATTTTCCAGTTTGCTCTTCTCTTATCTCTTCTACCTTTGGAAGATTTATTCTTAGGACAAATAGACATCGTTACACCTCCTTATTCGCGTTGAAGATATCTTGGATTGCTGCCATACGAGGATCCGGTACGAAAGTATCGCAACCACATTCCTTCAGATTCCTGTTCTGACCACATACAGGGCAGATACCCTTGCAGTCTTCCTTACACAGGATCTTTGCCGGCCAATTCACCAGAATTTCATCGTACACAAAAGCCTCTACATCCAGCTGCCATCCATCCATAAAGCTCTGCTCGGTATCTTCTTCCTCACTTACTTCCGCTTCCGGAGAATAAACGATTCTGTCAAACTTAAGCTTCATTGCTGTAGGTACTTCAGTAAGGCATCTGTCACATTTCGTATCAAAGGTAAGCTCTGCAGTGCCGGTTACTTTTGCCTTGTTCACACCGATGTTGGTAAAAGTAAGATGAATGGGTGTCTTCTCCATAATAGAGAAATCTCCCTGGCGGCTCTTAAAGCTTGTCATCTCAAGCGGAATGGCAACAGTCTCTACCTTGCCTTCGGATGTTAATACATCAGATAAACTTACTAACATAGCGACTCCTATGCAATATGTTGCGTAGAAAACACAAGTCTCCTACGATGTGTTGATTCACACACTGACTTATTATACATAGGCAATACTCTTTTGTCAACAAAATTTTGTAGGATTTTCATACAATTTTTGTATCCTATGTCCGCCTACTTTTCCAGTCCGTAACTGCGGATTGTCCATCCCATCTCATCATATCCAAACGTCATAAACAGATACGATAGAGAATCCTCCTGTACCGGCCGGAACTCTACTTCCACCGTGCAGTCACCCTTGCTGTCCGTATCCACCCCGGAAAGTCCCTTGATTCCCATGATCTCAGCTTTGCCTGTGTATTCCTCTTGAAAATATGTATTTGTGAAGTCCTTTGCTATCCGGTACACGGTCATTCTATCCGCTGTTCTCTCCACTTCTTCCAGTATTTTCAAGTCATCGTCGCCACTCATAAGACCGTATCTCAGATTTAAGAAATAATATATTTCTATGTCATCAGGTCTTTTTCCCTCCTCCGACCATTTCACATATTGCTCCGCCTGTTCATCGGAAACATCTTCCTGATTGGTAAATACGATCATGATGAGTGCCATGTCCGGTTCTATATCTTTCTTTTCAATAATATTCAGGGAATGAAAATACATTTCCTTATAGTCTTCCTCTACAGTCCCGGCATCCACATCACCCCTAAGCATATAATATGTACTTCCGTCGAATTCAACATAAGAAAGGCTCCATTTTTCATTAAAGAGTTCATTTGCCATCAATAATTGCGCCGGGTTCCCCTGTGTGGACTGCTCATAGAATTCCGTCAGCAGTTCTGCCCCGCTGCGCTCTTCGAATTGATCACTTAACACATACACCGGGTAGGCCTTCAGATCTTCCATATTAAAAGGAAGTTTTGACATTTCCTGTAAAATCACTTCTGGATCTCTTTTCCCTTTTAGGTTTTCCAGAATATTATCGGTCTGCACAAAGTTTTCCGCTTCCTGCACTGCCTCCTGTATCTGTTCGTCTGTCTGTTCGACGGTGTTGGAGGTACTTACCGTTTCACTTTCCTGCACGACATTTTTACTCTCAGCTTCCTGCGTTTCTCCGCCGCAGGCCGTAAGAAATAAACATGCCAGAATTACCCCGGTCAAACCTTTCCTTCGCCAGCATTTTTTACACATCTTCATGTTCCGTTCCCTCCCACAGTCTACGATGGTTGTTTTATCAAATTATAACAGATAATAACACACCATTGCATCATACTTGCATCATTTCCCTCTCTTTTTATTTTCAGATGCAAAAACCGGAGCAGTCTTTGCGACCACTCCGGCTTTCCTATCACTTTCTTATTTCCTTATTCTTCGTAATCTTATTTACGCTTCCGCCACAGCCTCTTTCATGCTCTTCACATATTCTCCGATGTAAGGAGCTGCGTCCTTACCATACTTTGCAATAATTTTCACGATTGCGCTTCCAACAATGGCTCCATCGGAGATGGATGCCATGGCTTTGGCCTGCTCGGGAGTACTGATACCGAAACCGATAGCACAGGGAACGTCAGTCACAGTGCGGATGCTTTCCACGATAGCAGGCAGATTGGTCTTGATCTCGCTGCGCACACCGGTGACACCCATGGAGCTTACCACATAGATGAATCCTTCCGCCTCCGATGCAATCTGACGGATACGGCTCTCGGAAGTGGGTGCGATCATGGAGATCACCTTCACACCATGGGCTTTAGCGGGAGCCTCCACCTCTGCCTTCTCTTCATACGGTACATCGGGAATAATGATAGCGCTGATGCCCAGTTCCTCACACTTTGTAAAAAATTTCTCATACCCATAATGGAATACGGGATTTACATAAGTCATAAACGCCAGGGGGATCTCCGACTGCTCCCGCACTCTCTTCACGATCTCAAACACACCGTCCGTGGTCATACCGTTGCTAAGAGAACGGATATTTGCCTCCTGGATCACCACACCTTCCGCCGTGGGATCAGAAAAGGGAATACCAATCTCTATGAGATCCGCCCCTGCCTTCTCCATCTCCAGAATAAACTTTACAGTGCTGTCCGCATCCGGGTCTCCTGCGGTAAGGAAAGCTATGAATGCTTTTTTATTGGGTGTATCAAATACTTTTTCTAATTTACTCATCGTATCTGTCTCCATTTCTTCTATCTATATTTCATATGTTAATTTCATCAGTCATGAATATCCACACCACGGTATCTCGCGATGGCTGCCACATCCTTGTCACCTCTTCCGGACAGACATACGATAATGCTCTGATCCGGGCTGTAATTCTTTGCGATCTTACGCACCTGTGCTACCGCATGGGCACTCTCAATGGCGCAGATAATTCCCTCGGTTCTTGCCAGATATTCAAAAGCATCTACCGCTTCATCATCCGTAATGGGGACATACTGCGCTCTGCCGATGTCATGCAGATAAGCATGCTCCGGTCCGATACCGGGATAATCCAGGCCTGCGGAAATGGAATATACGGGAGCGATCTGTCCGTATTCATCCTGGCAGAAATAAGATTTCATTCCATGGAAGATTCCTAAGGATCCCGTCGCAATCGTAGCTGCGGTCAGTGCCGTATCCACGCCTTTGCCTGCCGCCTCACAGCCGATGAGTTCTACGTTCTTATCCTCAATAAAGTTGTAAAACGCACCCATGGCATTGCTGCCGCCGCCCACACAGGCTACCACGGCTGCCGGAAGCTTTCCTTCTGCCTTTAGGATCTGCTCTTTTGCTTCCTGACTGATGACACTCTGAAAATCTCTTACGATCATGGGGAAAGGATGCGGTCCCATAACGGATCCCAGTACATAATGGGTGTCCGCTACGCGGTTGGACCATTCTCTCATGGTCTCATTGACGGCATCCTTTAAGGTCATGGTACCGGAAGTTACGGGATGTACCCTGGCTCCGAGGAGTTCCATACGATAGACATTCAGTGCCTGCCTGTCGGTATCTTCTTTTCCCATAAAAATTTCACATTCCATCCCTAAAAAGGCTGCTGCCGTTGCGGTAGCCACACCATGCTGTCCTGCACCGGTCTCTGCGATCAGACGGGTCTTACCCATCTTCTTTGCCAGCAGTGCCTGTCCCAGGGCATTGTTGATCTTGTGGGAACCGGTGTGGTTTAAGTCCTCTCTCTTTAAATAGATCTTCGCACCACCCAGATCCTTGGTCATCTTCTCCGCATAGTACAGCAGAGAGGGGCGACCGGCATATTCATTCAACAGCTTATTTAGTTCCGCATTGAATTCCGGATCCTTTTTATAATGCTCATAGCACTCCTCCAGATGGATCAGTTCATTCATCAATGTCTCGGAGATATATTGTCCTCCGTGGATTCCGTAACGTCCTTTGCTCATGTGTTCCTCCTCTTTTCTTTCATCCTGATTTTTATTCCTGATTTTCATTTTGATTTCTGATTTGTAATTCTTCTATCTATTGATGTCGGGCTCAAAAGCCCCCGACTTTGATGCCTGCGGATTGTTCCGATAACGCTCTACCAGTTCCATGATCCGGTGCATCTTCTCCGGATCTTTCTTCCGGTCACTCTCAATGCCGGAGCTTAAATCTACCGCGTAAGGTCTTACCGCTTCCATGGCTTCGGTGAGATTCTCCGCCTGCAATCCTCCTGCCAGGAAAAATTCCCTGTCGATCCCGCCAAGGACACTCCAATCAAAAGCCTGACCCGCTCCCATTCCGTTGTCGAATAACAGATAGTCCGCACTGCTGTCCAGCCAGGCTTCCACATCATACCGGTCTCTTACTTTGACCGCCTTGATCACCGGCTTGTGACACACCGCCTGCAGATACTGGATATCCTCTTCCGTCTCATCCCCGTGAAGCTGTGCCACATCCAAAATACCTTCCTCCAGCAGTTCTATGATGTTCTTCGGATCCTCATTCACAAACACCCCCACCGTTCGGATTCCCGGCAGAAGCTTTTTGCGATATTCGGCTGCCTGCTCCTTCGTAACCGCACGATGGCTCTTTTCATAAAATACAAATCCCACATAATCCGGCTGCACCTCATTGGCATAAGCAATATCCTCCGGACGATAGAGCCCACACATTTTTACTTTCATACCATTTACAACCTTTCTATAACCTGCAAACTTTCAGGTACTTTAGTACCTTGCCGTAGGCACAAATTTGCGTGTGAAAAATTTATTTTTCACACTATCCGCGAAGCTCCTGCAATACCGCTTTCTTATCCGCGCTTCGCATCAGCGTCTCTCCGATGAGAACAGCATTGGTACCATTCTGCTCGAGTCTCGCGATATCCTGTCTGGTCTTCATACCGCTCTCAGATACGAAGAGGATGTTCTCCGGCACCAGTTCCCGCAGTCGCACGGAATTATGGATATCCACCGTAAAATC
>ERZ772872.1727-NODE-1727-length-19069-cov-14.703008_pt1 | contig 19069 bp, 15 predicted proteins | sample MGYA00512132_ERZ772872 | MGnify/ENA primary metagenome ERZ772872 (study PRJEB29015, sample SAMEA2737724) | human gut metagenome | biome: human gut; feature: human-associated habitat; material: faeces | place: China | collected 2012 ...
CCCCCCGCGGAGGGGTCAAGACCCCTCCCTGCAATGCTTTTTTGAATGGGTAGAGTTGTAGGGACCGCACATGTGTGGCCCGCAGCTTTCCCGCAAACGACCGCTTATTTTTATGCCGCGGGCCGGGCATGCCCGGCCCCTACGGTGGCAGCGTCTCTGTAGGGGCGAACATGGTTCGCCCGCCCGTTCACCACTTTCCCTTTTAACGAGGTAACATCATGAAAGCCCGAATCATCCGCGAACCCCGCTGCGCCTTACTCTGGCGCATTGACGAAAGCTACCCCAGCTATGCCGCCATCGCCCGCGCGGCCAGGCGCTATGACGTCAAGCTCCGCCCCGTCGCGGACGGCGACCTCGGCGGCATCGTCGGGGACCTCTGCGCGGGCAGGCCCGCCCCGGCGTTTGCGCCGCTTATCGCGGTACCGGACCGCCCGGCCATCATCGTCAGCGGACTGCGCCATGACAACGGCGAGTTGGGCGCGTTCCTTGACCTTATCAAAATGGGCGGCGCGTCCATTCCGGTGCGCAGCATGGTCACGCCCACCAGCAAGGGCTGGACGCTGGCAAACCTGCTGCTGGAATTAAACACCGAGCATGAGACCGTGCAGGGCGGCAACGCATGAAGCGCCGCCTGACCGCGCTGCTGCTGGTACTGCTTTGTCTGCCGCTGACCGCCTGCCAAAAACAGCAAAATTTGTACAGTGCCACCTGGTTCGACCTGTTTGACACTGTCGCCATCGTGCAGGGCTATGCCGACAGCCAGGACAGCTGGAACGCCCAGACACAGGCCATGTACAGCGATTTACAGCGCTATAACGAATTGTTTGACATCTACCACCACTATGATGGCGTCACCAACCTGTATGATGTCAACGCCCGGGCCGCCGCTGCGCCGGTGCAGGTCAGCGACGAGCTGTACGCATTTTTGCGCTGGTGCAAAGACACCGCTTACCCTGCCGCCAACGGCGCGACGAACATCGCCGCAGGTGCGGTGCTGCGCCTGTGGCACGACGCGCGGGAGAGCGACTCCCCTGCCCCGCCCGACGCGGACGCCATCGCGGCGGCGCTGGCGCATATCGACATAGAGGATCTGGTTCTGGACGATGCAGCACAAACCGTCTATTTTGCTGACCCGGAGATGGCGCTCGACGTCGGTGCGGTGGGCAAGGGCTACGCTGTGGAGCAGACCGCCCGGGCCGCACAGGCCCGCGGGCTGACCAGTGCCCTGCTGAACATCGGCGGCAACGTGCGCGCCATCGGCACAAAGCCCGGCGGCAAGCCCTGGACCGCGGGTGTTGAGAACCCCTGGGGCGATGACCCCGCGTACATACAGGCCGTCGAGCTGGCCGACGGCGACAGCTTGGTCATCAGCGGCGACTACCAGCGCTACTTTGAGTACGACGGCGTGCGGTACGCCCACCTGATCGATCTGACGACGGGCTACCCTGCCCGCTACGTCAGCAGCGTGGCCGTGCTGGCCCGCGCCGACACCGGAGGGCTGGCCGACGCGCTTTCCACCGGGCTGTTCTGTCTGCCCGAGGAGACCGGCCAGGCCCTGGCCGCGCAAAACCACTATGCCGTCCTTTGGATGCACCCTGACGAGACCACGAGCCGGAGCGCAGACTGGCCGCAATAAAAACAACCCCCGATTTCCTGAAATCGGGGGTTATATATTTGCTGTAATTTTATACAAACTGTTATGAAAGGGCACTCGAAAAAATCAAAAGAGGCACTTAAATAATCAAGAAAATCCAAGGGAAAATGAAGGAGAAAAACAGAGAAACGAGTCAAGGTGGGCTCGCTCCACTCCGTTCCGCTCGCCGCCCATTATTCCTCAATGCTTTTCCCAAAATCACTCTAAAACGCGGGAATCCAAGATTTTTTCTTATAGATTTCTTCGATTCCTCTCAAAAATGGCAAACAAAAAAGACCCCAAACACCCGGAGGTGCTGGGGTCTTACAATTATTTCTCTGTATTTGTCCTTTTTGAGTTCTTGTTGTGCCCTACATCATAGTAATATATCTGCCCTAATATGTCAATATTCAACGACAAACTGTAACTTTTATAAGTGCACGTTTAAAAATCACGATTTAAAATAGAAGTTCTTCTTTAATCTAACCGCTCCATCATCACAGATAACGTACAGGTCTTGCTCTAAATGTGCAAGTTCTGCGGGTCTGATGATGGGGCGGTTATTTTTGTTGTCGGAATCATCACCCAATGAGGGCTTATCACCTATCATTTTTGAAAAATATTCCTGCGTCTCGGTATCCTTGCAGCCCAATAGAACTGTGAATTTGAAGTTGCCAAGCATTGCTTTGCGCTCGTCCTTGCCATAAATCATGTCAAGGTCAGCTAACGATTGCGTCAACACCATAATGCGGATATGCCGCTTTCTTAGTTTTCGCAGACTTTCGGTTATCTGCAATTTTCCAAAGGACGCAAATTCATCCAAGCAGAACAGTATCATTTGTTTGTTCTCTTTGGGTCGTGCTGAAAAATACTCCATTGACTGTGCCGTGATAATCCGCAGCAGGTCACCATATATTTTGAGCTTTTCGTCTGGGATAAAGATATAGATGCTGTTTGTCTCCAGCGTGGCTGGGCAGATGGACGGTTCATAACTGGTCGCTTTCCGAATTGCATTTTTGATTTTCTCGTTTGTGGCAAATAATTTTAAGGCGTCATCTGCTGCCTGTTTGCATCCTGCTGTATTCTGTTCTGATGCACCCGCAAAAGAACTGATATACATATTTGCAATCTGATTCTGCTGTGACGCAATATCGTTCAGCAAACTACGCCAATCGCTGGACAAGAAGTGTTCACAAATTTTGATGAAATCCCAGCCCATTCCGTAGTAACAAATCAGTGCTGCCGTTATCATTTTGCGGCCATTTTTGCAGAAGAACACGCCTGCCTCGCTGTCATTTGCCTTGTCCGGCAACAACAGGTAGGCAAGCTGCTCTAAACGCTCCAGCCGCTCGGTCTCGTCACCAACGGCATCTATCGAGGCAAAGACGTTGTACGGGATGCAATCTTTTGAAGTTGGGTCAAATATGATTTTATTTTCAGTCTGTACATTGGCTGAAATATCGCCGGAAATATCCACCACCAGTGCCGTGCCCTGCCAACTGCGCAGCGTTGGTATCAGCAAAGCACTGGTCTTGCCTGTTCCAGAAGGACCGAGGACAAGGATGTGCCCTTCATCTTGTTCTGGCGAGTAGGCAAGCAAGTTGAATCGCTTTCCGAGAAGGACTCCGTGGGTCTGTGCAGCAGGTCGATATAAAATATTTTTGCGTTTGAATGGATTCGGAAAATGGTTGCCCTGCCCGCGTATGTAAACAAGTGGCAACAAAAATGCCAGTGTGATAGCAAGTGCTCCATATAGATAACAATTAAGGCGCAGGACGAATTGATTCATGGCGCACCTCAAAAATGTAAGTGCTGCGTATTGGTGGCTTCGCCAAAATACAGGGAAGGACGTTTGATTTCCTGCTCGCGTTCGGCTTTCAGTTCGGCAACCGTGCGATTGCCGCCCTGCCGTTTGGTTACGCCAGTCATAACATGAGCATCTTCCAGACCGTGTTCGTCCAGATAGCGCTGCAAATCTGGGTGGAAATTGCGTAGCTCACGGCGGTCTAACACCTCATTGGCACACACCTTGTAGCCTTCACCATGTTTCGAGTCCTCGACAACAGGGATGAAACAAAAATGTAAATGCGGCTGACCGCCTTCGTCATCGTGTACGATAGCTTGAACGACGTTTTCCTTGCCGTAACGCTTCTCTAGGAAATCGTATGTCGTGCAGAAAAAATCATCATAACGCGTTGGGTCTAAATCCTGCGGCGCAGTAACAACCCATCCGGCCATAACTTTAATGTCATCACGATTATACACATATAGCTGACTTATGCGCTGCTTGAAATAATCGTACTCGGTCATGCCCCTATCGGGTGACAGAACATAGTCCTGCCCCTGCCGAGATGGGTCAATGTCGGGGTTGCTGGAGTGTTCGATTTCGCGGCGATTGTGCCGCAGTTGGTTGCGGACTGCACCCGCCGAAAACTTCTCTACACTTGCCATTGCAATCTCACCTTCCTTTTGTGGGGGCAATTCCCCCTCTGCCCGTGGCTTAAAATACCCTGCAAAATTAAGCAGTGTATTTAGCCGCGGACTGATGTGTCATACAAGATATGGCAGTTCTTGCGAGAACTCCCACCGCCCTTGCGGGCTTATCTTGCCAAAGGGGCGTGACCCCTCTGGACTCCCCGCTGCCGACAAGACCTGCTTGCCGTCAGTGGGGGCTGCGGCCCCCAATCGGAACGACTTCCCGCCGTTCCTGCCCCTTGGGGTGGCGGCACAATGTCCGCACCAATGCGCTAGACATTTCTGCCGCATTATTCGCTGCATAGGGCGATACGCTCTAGGTCGCGTAGAAAGAGGATACCTTCGAGCCATTCGAAGGGGCTTTCTGGCTCACAGCGGTCTGCAATCAGCGATAGCAAAAAATATGTTTCATTCATTTCCCAAAGGCTATCCCACTTGGAAAGAATGTCGTCAACAAGACGTGCACCGTCAATTCTGCCGTCATTGCCTACAAAAGGCAACTCGTTAAGGGTTGTATAGACCGCGATAGTCTGCTCCCATGAGGCATCGCCTTCAACAATGTCGGATGATTTTTGCAGTTCTTCTTCTGTGAAACGCGAAAAGAACGACCACAGGATAGCTGGCTCACGGAGAGGACGATTTTTCAGCAGGTTAATTCCGCGTGACATACAATTTTTGATGTCATCATCGGTAAGTCGGTCGATAGTGGCCTCTTTCAGCAGAAAATCGGCTTCTAAACGAAAAGGGGTAGTAATCGGGAAAAACTCGTCCTTCAGTGCGGTTTGAATAAATTTATCCTTCTTAAGACCATAGTTGTTTTTCGCCGTATCCCAGAGAAATTTTGATTCGGGGTCAAGATTTAAAACCATCATAGGGGTCTCCTTTCAATTTGTGGGGAGAGTGCGCTCTCCCCTATATATAACTATACCAATTTTTTAAAAATTTTGATTCAGGAAGGAGAACGCCGCTGCGGCGGGATGGAAGCGTGGCCCTGCCGCTCAAAAAAGTATATAAGCCCACACCCTTTAGTCAACAAACTTTCACGGCATATTCTCGCACTTTGCGGGGGTGCTGCGATATTCCATGATTTGTTGACACAGGGGTGTGGGCTTTACTTTTTCTTCTCGCCGGCAGGGGCCAAACCTGCTAACCGCTTCGGCGGGGAACGAAAACACGACGAGAAAGGACAACGAAAATGAAACAAACCGTTAAAACCAGCCGCGTGGCCGGACAGCTTGAAAAGATGTTCCGACTTCTTAACAATCACTTTTTCAATGGTGAACTTCCCGAAGTCGTCATCTCCTTAAAAAAGACCGTTGGAGCGTATGGGCACTTCACATGCAATAAGGTTTGGCAGGCAGGTGATGAGCGGCGCTACGAAATCAACATAAGCTCTGCAACTCTTAACCGCTCAATTGACGGAACGTGTAGCACTTTGTTGCATGAAATGTGTCATCTTGCCTGTGCGGTTGGTTACGGCTCGAAAATCCTTGACGAGAACGGCAATCCCGAACCCATCAAGGACACCAGCAACAACGGCGTGTACCACAATAAGCGATTCAAAGCAATGGCTGAGGCGCACGGACTGGAAGTGGAACATCACCCGAAATACGGTTGGACCATCACCAGCCCCGGCATCGAACTGCTGGACTTCATCGAGCAGCAGGGCTGGCAGGACTTACAAATGGTCGAGGGCGTTTCCCTTCTGGATGTGCTAGGAACGCTCCCCAAGGGGAGCGGGAGCAGAACCAAAAAGCCCAGCAGCACCCGAAAATATATCTGCCCAAAATGTGGCAATAGCTGCCGAGCAACCAAGGTCATCAACATAATCTGCGGTGATTGCATGGAAAAGATGGCCGTTTCCGAGTAATCCATCATAAACAGCGATAATGGCCGAGTGAGAGTAAGCCACCATTTTTATATGTGTACTTTTAAAGGAAATTCAAGATGCAATGCGATTATCATTCCTGTCCGTATGAACCCGATACCGGCGTACCGCCCTGCGGTGAAAAAGCGGAGTGCAAGACCTGCGCGTGGTGCGCCCTTGCAGACAAGCCCTCATAATGGGGGCTACCCTGCGGACTGCTCACGCAGTTCCCGCTTGTATTTGTAGTAAGTATTTCTTGCAATTCCTATCAGCTTTATGCACTCCGTATCCGAGAGTGTGCCGCCAAAATCCTTGCTGTATCTCGCAATCAATTCTTTACACGGTGCGGCCTTCTTAATTATCAACTTGCGGCCCGCTACTTGTCCGATTTGCTTGCCATTCAATTTCGCGGTCAGCATCCCTTCCCTTGTGCGTTGATGCAGGTCGTCAACCTCTTTTTGGGCCTGCGCAAAGGCAAGGCGTATCTGCTCGGCGGCAAGGTCAGCGGTGTACTGATTTAAAGCGGTAATAACGGACGAAACAAAATTATCGGTGGCGGCGCTGCCGGTCTGCAACTGTGCGTTGATTTGCCGCTGGATGGTCTGGCGGTAGGTCTCGGTGTTGATGTGCGGCTCTTTAAGAAAATAAAGGTCTATATTTCGCGCGTACAAATCTGTATACAGTTGGCAACCCTCGTCGGCGCTGCGGCTCATGCGGGAAACGGAGTCAAAAACAATTCGGTCTCCGGCCTGCACAGTGCGCAGCAGTTTGTCCAGTTCTGCACGGCCTTGATATTTAGTGCCGGTATAAATTTCGCGGACAATATGGGCATCCGGGTACGCGGCCAATATGTTGCGCACTTGCCGCTCAATATTTTGTCGTGGGGTAGAAATCCGGCAATAGCCGTAGGTCTGCATAGGGGTCTCACCTCTGACGTTCGGTTTATTTACTACTAATACTATACCATTTTTTTACAAAAAATTCCCGGTCTTTTGCGATAAATCGGGCACAGCGTTGATTTGATACAGGGTTATTTTTTGAAGAAAAAATTTAAGGTAATTCAAATTGCGTTTCAAGTAAAGTTGCGTGACATGGGAAAAATCGTTTGCTACCATGAATTAAAATTCCAACAGCTTTTAACATTTTTTGAGGGTGAGAAGACGAGTTGAACCTTTTGATTTTGGAAGATAATACAAAGGATATGGAGCGGCTCATACGGCAAATTGAAGCGTGGAAAAAAGAGACCGGCCATGAAGTATACATACAAAAAGAGACGGCCATACAAAAGGACTCCTATGCCATGCGGGGGCTGCTGGACATAGATGCGGCCATGCTGGATGTTGAGACGCCCGGTATTGATGGCATGACCTTTGCCAAGCATCTGCGCAAATATAACAGCCGTATTGATATTGCCTTCATATCCAATCGGAGTGAGTGCTTGCTTGCGGGTCAAGATGTATACGCCTGCTCCATCATAGTCAAACCAACCAATATGAAGAAAATATTTGATTTACTTGATTTTTGGTGGGAACGAAGCAGCTACGCAAAAGGTCGTGCGATATTGACTTTACAGCGCGGCGCGTATGCAGTTGACAAATATTATACAGATGATATTCTATATGCACAGGCACTTTCCCACGCAGTGGAAATTGTGACGTGCAGCGGCAGACAGCGTTACAATACAACGCTGCAATCAATAATGAAGCGCCTGCCGCAGGGTGAATTTTGCCGCTGCCAACGAAGCATCGTTGTCAATGTGCGTAAAATCAAAGGCTTACAGGACAAGAAGGCAAAGGAAATTCAACTGACGAATGGCGAGACCTTGCGCGTTGGCCCTAAATACATTGACGATGTGAGGGCCGTACTTGTGGCACTTGTATAATAACATGATTTTATTGATTTGGAAGGATGTATTTAGATATGAAATCAGTGTCCAGAAGACTTGCGGCGCTTTCGCTATCTTGTGCACTGGCGGTCAGCCTTGCGGGCTGCGGCGTCAGTGTCACGGGCGTTTCGCTGGATTTGCCGGACAGCATGGAAAAGGGGGCGACTCTTACTGCTGTGCCAGAATATACCTTTGATGGGGCGACGCCGGAGAGCGCAGACCTTGCCAAAAAGCTGGACGCACTCGATATGAGTTACACTTCCAGTAACCCCGCCGTTCTGGTGGTGGATGAGGACGGCAACATGGTGGCGGTAAGCGCAGGCACGGCAGAGGTTGCGCTATCCAGCAAGGACGGAAAAATTACCGCCAGCAAGACGATTGAGGTCGTTGTCACCCCGACAGATATTACTACCACGGACACACTGACCTTGACCGCAGGTGAGGCCGCGACGCTGGAAACGGCAGTTGCACCGGCTGACGCAACACACGTTGTTATCAGCTACACGTCTTCTGATAATTCCGTTGCTATGGTTAGTGACACGGGCGAGGTCGAGGCGGTGGGTGAAGGCGAAGCGGATATTACCGCTGCGGTGCGGGATACGGAAATTTCCGCCGTGTGCAAAATTACAGTCCTGCCGAAAATCGAAAGTGTAGATTTAAATTATACAGAACTCGCGTTGAGGGTCGGCGGCACGGCACAGCTTACTTACAATGTCCAGCCGGAAGACGCTGTTGTGGAGACTGCCACCTACACGAGCAGTGACGAATCCGTTGCCACGGTGGACGAGGAAGGCGCAGTTACCGCTGTGGCCGATGGCACTGCCACAATCACAGTGGATGTGGATGGCGTCACAGCAGAATGTGAAGTGACCGTCAGCACTAAGGCGGCCAGCGCGGTAGGCAGCAATAGTGGTTCTTCTTCTGCATCCGGCAGCGGCCAGACACAGGAGTCTGCACCGGCAGATTCTTCCGGTTTTGAATATGGCGCGATTCCGTTTAGTCTTGCCAGTAATGGAGATTGGTGGGGAATCGACCAAAGCGACTCCGCTTATTGGGCAGTGTTGAATAATATCAATGCAATGCGCGCAGCGGGTGAACTTTCGGCCTTGTCGGCAAATAGCAGCCTTGATGCCATTGCAGACAGCCGGTGCGATTATCAGCTTGTCAATGATACACTGTCTCACGATGGAGCACAGACGCCGGAAATTCTTGCACAAAGCCAAAAGAGCGCATCAGAAGTTTGCCAAGCATGGCAGAGCAGTCCTTCCCATTATGCCGTTATTATGAACCCGAATTTCACACAGATTGGCATTTGCTGCTACTTTGAAATCGGTGGCAAAACGATTTGGTGCTGCACGTTCGGCTAAAAAATTATCAAATAAATATCAAAAATCCTAGAATCAAACGGTAAATCGTACATAATAAGGCTTCTAAGGGTGTCGTGAAACACGACACCCTTAGTTTTTGCAATAAAATATGCGCCCCGCAGCGTTTGTTCTGTGGGGCGCATGATTATGAGTGGATATTATTCAGACTCTTTTTCGGCTTCTGCGGTCTCCGAGGTGGCGGGCTTTTCATCTGTAGATACGGTGGAAGGCTCGTCCTCGGTCTTATCAGTAGGCTGCTCGGAGGTTTCTGCCGGGGCAGCTGTTACGACAGGCTGCTCGGTAACAGGCTCAACGGTTTGAACGGCCACAGCGTCCGCAGGGTCAGCGGATTGGCTGGCGGGGCTATTCTTGTACTGATTTGCCAGTTCGGAGCTGAAGAACATCTGGATGGCGTAGTAATACTGGGTAACCGGGTCGTAGTAGCAGCCAACGACAATGCCGTCCGCAGCGTCGGCCAGCATGGCCTGACGGTGGCCGGGGCTAACACTCCAACCATTTACAGCCCAATCTTCAAAGAACCATGTTCCCTGCATACGTCCAGCGTTTTCACCGTTTAAACCGGCAGCCAGACGGTCACCGTATCCAAGCTCTTCAAATGCGGTATAATACGGCTCACCATTGGGGCGAGTGTGCCCGTAAGAGGTCGCCTGTTCTTTTGCCCGCAGGTCAGCAACGGTTTGATATTGCGACAGGTAGGTCAGCGGCGCACGGTCATTCTCGGCGCGGAACTCGTTTGTCTGCGTAAAAATCGTCTGGCGGAAATGTTCGGGGTCGTAATTATCGGCAACGCCGCAGCGGTTGCAGTTGCCGCCGTGGAAGTCGTGGCCCAGCGCTGGGACGTTTGCCTCGGTCTTGGTTTTGCCGCAGACCGTGCAGTTGTAGGTCGTCTCGCCCTTATCGGTGCAGTTGGCCTCTTTTGTGACCGTGCCTGCATCCCAAGTGTGCTCATTGGTGACAGGCAGGTCTTTGACGTGCTCGGTCACACCGCAGGTCTTGCAGGTGCGGTCAACGCTGCCTGCGTCCTTGCAGGTGGCAGGGGTGGTCTTTTCTTCCCAATCGTGGCCCGTGGCCTCGATGGTCTCCGTCTTGGTCTTGCCGCAGACCGTGCAGGTGAACAGCTTCTCCCCTGCCTCGGTGCAGGTAGCGGCCTTGGTCACAACACCGTCGTTCCACTGGTGGTCTTCGGTGACTGGCAACTCTTTAACAAGCTGGGTGTCGCCGCAGCGCTGGCAGACACTTTCCACCTTGCCAGCATCTTTGCAGGTCGCCGGAGTGGTGACTTCCTTGTAGTCGTGGCCGAGCGCGTTGGTGTAGTTGTCCTTGTAGGATTTTTCGGCGTTCTCATTGCAGGTGTGCAGCGTGTAGCCCTGCTCGGTGCAGGTGGGGTCAACCACGGTCACGGTAAAGGTGTACTTCTTGGCCGGGATGGTCTCGGTGTAGGTATGGGTCGGGTCGTTTTCGCAGGTGAAGGTCATCTCGCCGTCGCTCTCGTAGGTCGGCTCGATAGTGACCTTACCGGCATCCCACTTGTGGCCCAGCTTTGCAATGGTTTCAGTCTTGGTGTGGCGGGCATCATTTTTGCAAGTGTAGGTTTTAACGCCATCTTCCGTGCAGGTTGCGGGGGTAGTGACCTCGCCGTCGTTCCAGTCGTGGCCCAGTGCGGGGATAACTTCGGTCTTGGCCTCGGTGCAGCCATCATGGGTGCAGGGGTAGGTCATAATACCATCTTCCTCACAGGTTGCGGCTTTGGTGACTGTGCCGGTCTCGGCAAAGTCGTGGCCCAGCGCGTGGATGGCCTCGGTCTTGGTGTGGCTGGAATCGTGCTTGCAGATGTAGGTCAACACGCCATCTGCGGTGCAAGTTGCCGGGGTGGTGACTTCACCGTCGCCCCAGTCGTGGCCGAGTGCGTCAACCTTTTCGGTCTTGGTTTCGGCGCAGCCGTCATTCGTGCATTTGTAGGTCTTCTCGCCGTCCGTCTCGCAAGTCGGTTCGACGGTAATTGTGCCGTCATCCCACTTGTGGCCGGTCGCAGGAATCGTGGCCGTGTCGGTTGTATCGCAGCGGGTGCAAGTGAAGGTGAAGACACCGTCCTCGGTGCAGGTGGCAGCCTTCGTGACCTTACCTGCATCCCAGTCGTGACCGAGCGCGTCAACCGTTTCGGTCTTAGTCGCGCCGTCGCGCTTACAAGTATAGGTTTTGACACCTTCTGTCGTGCAGGTCGGTTCGGTGGTGATAACGCCGTCATCGTAATCGTGGCCGAGGGCGTCGGTGTAATCGCGCTTCTCGGTGAGGGTTTCGTCTTGGTCACAGATGTAGACGGTGTAGCCCTGTTCGGTGCAGGTCGGGGCGACGGTCTCGCCTTTGTGCCACGTCTTGTCCAGCACAGGGATGTCCTCGGTGCGGGTCTCACCGCAAACCGTACAGGTAAAGGTCTTGACCCCCTTCTCATAAATCGTTGCGGCCTTGGTGACGACACCGTCATCCCAACTGTGGGGCAATTTGGCGGTGTACTCACCTTTGTAGGTCAAGCCGGGAACTTCGTTGCACTCGTAAATCGTGTAGCCCTCGGACGTGCAGGTCGGGGCGACGACCTCTTTAATATGGTAGGTTTTATCCAGTTCGGGCGTTTCCTCGGTGCGGGTCTCGCCACAGGTCTTGCAGGTGTAAGTAATTGAGCCTTTTTCAAAGTAGGTGGCCTGCTTGGTGACAACACCTGCGCCCCAGTCGTGGCCGGTGGGGGCAACGTAGTTGTCGTTGTAGTTCATGCCGCCCCACTCTTGGCAGATGTGCTCGTCGTAGCCTGCCGTCGTGCAGCTTGCAGGGTGCTTGCGGACAACGTAGGTGTAGGTGATGGGCTTCGGCGTGGCCGTGGGTGCGGGAGCAGCAGCCTGTGCAGGGGCAGTGGCCGTTGTTTTGCCGGACGAGGTGTTGTTGTTTTTGCTGCCGGATGTAGTGCCGTTCTGTTTGCCGGAGTTGGTTGCATTGCCGGAATTGGTATTCTGCCCGTTCTGACTGTCCTGTGCAGACTTGTCGTCTGTTTCAGCGGTGGACTCCGCAGGGGCCGGTGTGGCAGTCGGTGCAGGGGTCGCAGTCGGCGCGGGTGTGGCGGCAGTAGATTCCGAACTGTCAGAAGTCTCGCTCTGGCTGGCTGTTGTGCTGGATGTGTCAACCGTGGACTTCGAGCCGCAGGCGGTAGCACTCAACGCAACGGCAGCAGTCAAGGCAACCGCCAATGCGCGTGTTTTAAAATCCTTTTTGCGCATGGGGAAAAGGTCTCCTTTCTGATGAACATACCTATATAAATTGCTATATCGGCATATTTTGTATTGTAAAATAGGGTTTTGAGGTTTGCAATAAACTTTTCCTGAAACGCTATTTTAATTACTCAAAATTGAATTATAGAGCAATTATGAATTTTTTTAATTTTTTTCTCTATAGAGGGGGGATGAGGTGGCATCGGCATTTTTGAGTTGGTATAATAGTATTAGTGATACGTTACAGTGCACTTTTTAAAATGTGGTTGGGCCAAAACGGACGACTGAATCCGGAATCAGACGTCTGCTTACAGCTTTTTTAAGGAATCCGTCAAACAGCCCGATGGGCTGCGCGGCTGCGGCAAAGTGGTCGGCCAACCTCCACATGGCAACCTGTTGGCAGGCTGCTGTGTATGGGATGATGACCGACTGCACCGTTACACCCTTTTTTGCTTGACGGAATTAAAAAGCTGACCTAGCCGCAACGTCTGCGTGTTGTGAAGAACTTACCGATAGTGGTAACTTGAAACACAAAGATGAAAACGTAGAACTGACATAAGGTGACATTTCAATTTTTATTCTTATTGATTCCTACGGGTCTTATTGATTCTTGAAAAGATAGAAAATAAGAAATAATAAGACCTTAGAATAGAGTAAGAGGTTCAAGGCATAAAGAATTTCGAGACTCTATATTTCTGCGCTATAATGCAGAAAATCGACAAAGCAGGAAAAACCGGGATGAAAATCAGAATGTCATGGATTCCATTTCATTTTTCATAATATTATAGGAGACCTATATGGCAGATTATACGAACCCCATTCCGGCTGGCAATGTGCCCAGTACAAGTGCAGTGGTTAGAAATGCAGATTACGGACGCGAGTATTACGGTGAGCAGGCATTTTGGAAAATGCAGACAGGCTTTTTAGATGCACTCTTTGGATTTACAAGGCAAGAGAACCTTGTGTTGATTACAGTCCTAAAAAATATCCATCCGCGCACGAATACCTATGATGGCACGATAAAAGGGCTGGCCCGCCGAGCCGACGTTGACGAAAAGACAGTGCGGAGCGCCCTGTTGAAAATGCAGGAGAAAAATATACTTGCCCCAGTCGCACCCGGTCAGTGGATGCTTAACCCGCGTCTGCTTGCCAAGGGCAGCTTTCTGCAAGAAGTTAAGCTGATGGCGACCTATGATACCTGCCAAGGGAAAAAGGTACATGGGGCAACGGTCATTGATGATAAGACCGGCGAGCTTGTGACACTGCCCAATGAGTATGCCACGGTGGAGCAGTTCTACGAGGCACAGACGGCAGAGCGCTTTATCAAGTTGTATAGAGACTTTTTCTCGGCAATCAGCGGCTTGAGCGAGACCGAGTTAAAGATACTGGTCTACATCTTGCAGGCAATGGATTTAGGCAAAAATATGTATATTGGAACGCTGGAAAAAATCAAGGTACATTGCGGTTGCAGCACCGCAACGGTCAGTCGTGCCATGACGCAGTTTGTCAACCGAAATTTGATGGTTAAAGAATTTGATGGCTGTTGGCGAATCAATCCGGGCATGATAATTACGGGGCATCCCCGCAAGGCGAAGGCTATTGAAAGCGCCTATGCCGCAACCAAGGAAATCAACGAGAAAAAGGCCAAGGCGCGGGAACAGAAAAAGAAGAAGGCGGCCCCGGCTGCATAACCGGCCCTTACTTGACCCACCTTGCCACGGTCTTGGCGTCTGTGCCATATAGCTGGGCAATATGATACATACTGACCCCCGCATGATACATCTCCTGCATCTCTTTTTTGTAATCGGGTGCAGGGCTGCGCGGTGGGGTCAAAAGTCCCGAGAGTGACAGCCCGAACAAAACGGCCAACTGCAAAATGTAGCGCGGGGCAACGCTTTTGCGGGATAGTGTTGCGTGTAGTTGCTTGACGGATATATCCCCTGCCGGAACGGAAGCGCCGTATAGATTTAAAAGTGCATTCCCAACCTTTGCAGCGTAAGTGTGACCGCCTGTAGGAGAACGCCAACCACGAGAAAGTAAGGCCCGGCCTATGACGTCATAGTAGACCGTGCCGTCCTTAAAATCAAAAGGCGCATCAATAGTGCTTTGCAGCAGCTGGTGCAGGGCAAACAAGCTGTCCGGGATAGGCGCTGTGGACGGCTGCGCAAGGTGCATAGTAAAGGTGGCTGGAAACAATTCTCCCTGCCGGTTATGGACGCAAACAGCATCCGTATCAACCAGCCAGCAGCGGTGTTTGACACAAAGCTGCATATCGGGCAACTGATGGGAGCGATGCCAGTACGGCTCGCCATATTGTGCCAAATCCTCTTGATAGCAAACGGAGCAGTAACGCAGGACGGAATAATGATTTCCACTGGCTTGAGATATACCCATCCGATGTACTGCATTTGCGCTACCGTTGAAAGCGTAGGCATAGGTAGACCGTTTGCGCTGTGTGGGATAAAAACGTGCATAGTAAGGGTACAGTGTGTGCTGTAGAATAACGTCCTTGATGGATAAGTACCTGCGTGGGAGTTGTGCCAGTAGCGGAACAATGTGCCCACACAGCATCATGCTGGCAGTATATGTGCCGTCACCGTACAACTGGCGCATCGTGTGCTTGGCGCAGGAATTTCCGCTGTGGACATGGTAGCGACAAATGACGCTGTACCATAGTTCATCCGGGTATGGTGTGGGGAAAAAGCTAATCATAGCGTTACCTCGCCCTTGATGTAGTCGGCATAAGCAATTACGGGCGGTGTGCCGCTGCGCTTTGCTTTCTTTAGCAGCAGACGCAGGTCGTCGCCGGTAATATCGGCGGTTTTGCGTTGGATGGCTGGCGGCTCGGCAGCAGGTTTCGGAGCATTTTTGATGAGGGGCGTTTGGGAAAGCTCGCTCATGTATTCCGATACCATTCCCAAGTTTTTTAAATATGCACATTCAAATATTTCATAATCCAGAGTTTCCCTGCCGTCGAGAATGGCTTGTTTTTGAGCACTGTACAGCAGTTTAACGAGAATATCCGGGATACCTTGCGTTTTTCGATAAAGCCAGTTTTGCATTTCAACGGTCAAGTCGGTGGCATACCTTGTATATTGGTAATGCCACAGGCCGTGCAAAAGTAAAGCGTATTCTTTATCATTTGCGAGCCTGTCGTACACAAGGCCGGTGGTGCGCCGAGCCGAGCGGAACTCCTGCTGCAATATTTGCAGAACGCGGGGCGTACCGACCATGCAGACACTTACCCCTGTACCGTTGATAAGTTGGACAAGAAAATTTAGAAAGCGTGTACCTGTTTCACGATTTCGGTAACAAATATTTTGCAACTCGTCTATTACCAGCAGGCCGATATGATTACTGCGGACAATTAAGTTGAGTTGGCTGACGAGAACGTCAATGCTCAAGCGGCGGGTCAGCGCATCCCTCTGATAGCTTGTGCCGAGAAGACCGTCGATTTGCAAGTAAATATCCAGTATCAGTGCTTTAATGGACGCATCATGTGGGGTCTGTACGACTAGATACGGAATCTGATGATAATAAAAATTTTGCCCGTGGTACTGGGTGTGTTCGATAACCTGCGGAAACAGTGACAACACGCGCTGCAATGCGGTAGACTTGCCAAGGCCCGATACACCGATGACAGAAAATGAATTTCCGCCGCCGATAGAGGCCGCCGAGGCGTTCCCCCGCATGAGCGCATAGTCATTTTGCAAGGCCGCAGCCTCGCGTTGCATGGAATACTGCCCATAGCAATGCTGCAAGGCAGTGTAGACCTCACAATACAGGTCGATTGTCATGGATAGAGGCTGATAATATTCGTACAGAGAGGATAGCAACTGCAATCGCTCCCCGGTACTGCGGTCACGGTCATTATCGCTGTATGGTGGGATAGACGCCAGCGCACGGATAAGGTCTTTTCCGGCGAGCATGGGCGGAAGTGCTTCAATAAAAGGGTTACTATCATAAAGAGGATTGGCAATGTAATCAGCGTTCATTGAAATCTGTCTCCTGCTGTTCAGTTAATAAGTCCATCATGGATACGCTTTCTTGCTTGCGGGCGGTGCATCGGTTGTGTTGGATTTGCTTGCTGATATTTCCTCGGTCAGACATGGTACGCTCGGAACGGTTTGCGATGGATTGTATATCATCCATGAGGTTTAATTGTGCCTGTAATTCCTGCTTTTTCCAATCGGTGCGTTCAACTTTTTCTCGCTGCTGGGCATCCGCGACCTCGGCCAAGGTCTTGCCGAGATAAGTTTTTTGCACGAGAGCTAAAGCAGTATATGTGCCATTCTCGTAAAGCCAGATGGTATCCATACATTCCGGCATATAAGCAATTTGCACAGATTCCCGCCCACGGAGACCGGCAGCAACAAAACGCTTTTTCAAATTGCAATTTGTATACCGTAAGCCGAAAACTTCCACCCCGCGCTGTGTAATACGCCCTTCCATACGCGGCAGTAGTGTGTAAAGCAGTCGCTTATCGGTGGCCTCACGCACTAGGCAATCATCCTGTTCCGTGCAGAAATTCCAGATACTTGCTGCCAGCGGTGGTGTGTTGGCTTCTATCATGGCAGGAGTTCGAGTAAAGCCTGTTTGTACAGAGTTTGCATTGTAGAACAGGACGCAACGCAGAACAACAGCGGTGAACTGCTCTAAATCTAATGCGCCTTGTCTGCGGTAGTCTGGCGCACCGCGTTCCTGTGTGTCGGCTTCGATGACGCCCTTGCCTTTAAGTAGGGGCTTGTAGGCGCTCTGAACCAAATCAAACAGTTTTTCAACTACACCTTTTAAATCCGGGCGATACGCAGGAAGATTTTCAATCTCGATGTGGTAACTCTCGCACAGATTTTCCAGCGGGCCACTGGTGAACTCATTGCCCCGGTCTGTCATAATTTTGGTGGGTAGATGATGGCTCGGCCAGTCCTGCGGGTCAGTGTCTATCCCATGCTGATGGCAAAAACTGACTTTATCCGTAAAAGTGTTCTGAAGCAGCAAGCGCAGTGCATATTGTCCGCCCTCCAAACCGACATATACGCCAGTAATCAGGCGGCTGTAGGCATCGACCATCGTATAAATGACAGGTCGGCCAATAGGCTTGCGGGAAAGGCGGCTGACAATGTAGATGTCGGCAACGGTGGCATCAGTCATGTACACGCCAATAGTATGCGCGTAATCGCAGACCGAGCCGGTAAACGGACGGTGATTACGCTGGTAGGCTTTAAGCCCCTGTCTGCTGATGGTCTCGCTGATAGGGTCGCGGTGCTGCCGGAAGTAATAGCGGAACTGCCAGAACGTGGGATAATTGGATTTTAACTGCCCCTGTGCATCACAGAATTTTGCCCGCAACATCATTTTGTAGGCGGTTTGCAAGCTCTGCTTTTGCGGTGTGTAGTAGTATTTGTTCAGCGCCCAGCGGATGGTCTTCTCGTCCGCAGTCAATTCTCGGCTTTTTACAGACATTCGCCCGGTGGGTAAAAGTATATTCTTGCTCTGATAGACCCAGTATTTCCATAGGTACTGCAATATCGTTCGGCGGGAAACGTCATGCTCCCCAACGATTTGATTTACAATCTCGTTGCGGTGGGGCTTATCATAGATGCAGGCATTGTCCAATAGCGGCTTAATCAACGCAAAGCGTCTGTCGCGTTCGCACCGCTGCGTTGCGGAAGTATCGTCATCTACCATAAAAATAGTGTATTCCTCGTCGGAGACAGGCTGCATGGTTTCAAGTTCATGTGTTGAAAGTAGAAACGGCATCCGAAAGTGCTGACAACTGACAGCATAGCTTTGTTCCTCACTGCACAGCAAGATACGGATATGCTCACCGTTTTTATCAGCCAGAATATCATTCTCCCGCATGGTCTGCCCCTTCCTTGTCAATGATAATTCCCCAATCGGACACACCCTGCCCCTGCCAGTATCGGCGGGATAGTTCTAGCTTTTCCGCTAAGGATGGACGATTTAGATGGTTGCAGAATACGGCTTCGCGGACGGCTGTGTGGCCGTCGTCGTAATGGATGACAAAATCCGTGGTGTACGTTTCAATGGGAAGATTTAGGTCGTCCGCAGGAACATCTACCCCTACGGGCACATTGCAGACGAAAGAGCAGACGGACGGCTCGGCATCCAGCATCCGTGCAGTGGCTAACTGTACCTTGTCGTACAGGCGGCAGACGCTTTTGCATTTTGACAGCATAATTTTTGTACAGCGTTCTTTTTGGACTTGCTTGCGCATGGTACTCTCCTTTACAATTTTGATGGCAACTTTGGAATTTCGGCTTGTCCTTTTGGTACATTTGCGAGGCAAAAATAAAATTCCATTCCCGGATTTTGCGGGATAAATGTGCGATTTTCGGCAGAAATGGAATTTCGGCGTGCCTTTTCTGAAAAATGGAAATTAACCTTTGCCCTGCGGTTAAGACTGTACTTATAGGCTTTTCTGCGGTTTTACACGCTGCACTGGGGCAAGCAAATTTTCAATTTTTGCGGAATTTCGCACGTTGGTACTATATGAAAGGGCACTCGAAAAAATCAAAAGAGGCACTTAAATAATCAAGAAAATCC
>ERZ772872.1730-NODE-1730-length-19051-cov-12.007581_pt1 | contig 19051 bp, 17 predicted proteins | sample MGYA00512132_ERZ772872 | MGnify/ENA primary metagenome ERZ772872 (study PRJEB29015, sample SAMEA2737724) | human gut metagenome | biome: human gut; feature: human-associated habitat; material: faeces | place: China | collected 2012 ...
CAGGATCAAACTCTTTATAAATGATATTTATCACTTAAAAGTGTTAAATCTTGTTCGCTCAGCACGCAATCGCTTGCGTCCTGTGTGAATTACTTTTGGAATTGTTTTAAGTGTTTTTCCAAACACATAAAGGTTCCTTACAAGTTTTTCGATATTGTTCAATTTTCAAGGTCCTGTGCGCCTCAGCCTTTCGGCTGACAGCTTATTTATTTTATCACTTTCGCGATAACTTGTCAAGCACTTTTTGGAATTGTTTTTGAGCTTCTCGTCGAAGCTCATCGATTCTTCACGTTAGGGCGTCCGTTTCGAAGTGTTTCATTCTGTCGGATGTCCGCCTGACAGTAATGTATTTTAGCACGGCACCCGACAAAAAGCAAGCCTTTTCCTTATATTTTTTCAACGAAATCCGTCTTTTGACTTTTTGCCCAGTTTTTTCTTTTGAATCTGGAAAGTATGACGTCTAATCTCCCAGAAGCTGCCGCCGGAGCTGCGATAAGATCTTTCGCTCCCGCCGGGAGATCTGCACCTGCGTCGTATGCAGGAGCTTTGCCGTTTCGCTCTGGGTCTTGTTCCCATAGAAGCGCAGCCGGATCAGCTGCTTATCCTGTTCCGGCAGCGCTTCGATCACTTCCGCCAGGCTGATCTTATCTGCCAATGCTTCTTCGGGCGATTCCACCGGGATGTCCAGCTGCCGGTCACCGTCTTCACCGTTCTCCGGCGTCAGGCTCACTGCAGGCTGCGCCGCCTGGACTGCCAGCGTGATGTTTTCTACCGGTTCATCCAGTTCTTCTGCCAGCTGCGAAAGGGTCGGCTCTGCGCCGCATATCTTCATATGATGCTCCCGTGCCGCCTGCACCCGCATCCCCAGCTCCTTCAAAGAGCGACTCACCTTGACGGTGCCGCCGTCTCGGAACAGCTTTTTGATCTCGCCCAGGATCACCGGCACTGCATAGGTGGAAAAGCAGACGCCGCGTGATGTGTCAAAATTATCACAGGCCTTAACAAGCCCCATGCAGCCTGCGCTGTAGAGGTCGTCGTACTCAATGCCCCTGCCCCGGAACCGCCCGGCGCAGGAATGCACCAGCCCCAGATTCTGTTCAATAAAGCTTTCCCGCCGGGTCTTATCCGATACCATGCTTCTGACCGCCTTTCCTTTTATGTACCCTCCCGCTGGGTCAGGCGTTTGACCAGCAGCACCTTGGTGCCCTTGCCCGGCTTGGAAGTGACCCTGACCTTATCCATAAAGCTCTGCATCACCGCAAAGCCCAGGCCCGAGCGCTCCTCCGGGTTGCCGGTGGTGAACAGCGGCTGCATGGCCTGCTCCACATTGGGGATGCCAATGCCCTTATCCGTCACCGTGATGTGCACCTCGCGGCCGGGATAGACCGCAATGGTCATGGTCACGGTGCCGATGCGGTCCGGGTAGGCGTGGACGATGCAGTTGGTAACGGCTTCCGACACCGCGGTCTTGAGGTCCGCCAGCTGGGGCACGGTGGGGTCGTACCGGGCCAGAAAGGCCGCTGCCGCGCCTCGGGCATAGCTCTCGTTCACACTGAGGGAATCAAACTGGATCTTGGTGGTATTTTCCGCTTTCATGGTTCACTCCTCCTTCTGTCCTGCGTCGGTGCAGGAAATGCCCGCCAGCTGCAGCACCCGGCCCAGCTGCGCCGGTGCGTGCTGGATGCGCAGGGCCGCGCCCACCGTGCGGGCGATGCGCTGACGGCCCAGAATCAGCCCGATGCCGGACGAGTCCATAAAGCCTACCCCGCCGAAATCCAGGATCAGCGTCTGCGGGCTGCGGCTGACCAGCGCATCGTCCAGCTGGATGCGCAGGCTCTGGGCCGCGTCGTGGTCGATCTCACCGGCCAGAAAGGCATAAAGGCTCTCGCCAGCCGGGCTGAAGCTCACCGTTGCCATGGTTTGTCCATCTCCTTTGTGCGTTGTAAAAATAAAAAGGACCCGTACACATAGTTCCAGTGTACGGGTCCTTCGCGTTATTTTTTAGAAAAGCGTGTCGCTCAGCTGTTTTCCAGCAGGGCAGCGGCTGCCAGGGCTGCCGCCTCGCTGCCGCAGACCAGCAGGCCGCGGCGGGTGTTGGCATGGGCCAGCTTCACGGCCTCAGCTAGGCTGCCGCACAGCTCAGCATCAAAATGATACTTTGCCTTCTCGGTCAGGCGGCGGGTCAGTGCTTCCTCGGTGCCCTCAGGCGTGACGAGATACACCTTATCGAAGGGGTTCTCACTCATGCCGGGCATGGTGGATTTATCCTTTTTCTGTTCCTCGGGCGTCAAGCCGGTCTCCAGCGCCGAGAAGAAGGCCTCTGCGCCCTCCTCCTCGGCCAGACCGATGATGGCGCTCATGTGGCGCACCTTGGCCATGTTGAGCACGCGCAGCAGCGCGGCGGCCTGCTGCGGGGTGCGGCAGGCGTCCAGAATGACCAGCGGGCGCTGGGATACCACCCGGATGCTGGTGCGGTTTTCCACCGCTGCCAGACCTTCCAGAATGGCATCATCGGTGATGTCGAAACCTTTGCGGCAAAGGGCCAGTGCCAGTTCCACAGCCATGGCGGCATTGCCCGCCGCGTGGCGGCCCAAAAAGGCCAGCGGCACGGTGTAGCCGCCGTAGTCCACCTTACTGGCAAACTTTTCCGCTTCCAGGAAGGTGATATCCTCCGGGTCCGGCACCACCAGCTCACAGTCACACTTGCCGGCCGCCACAATCAGCTCACTGAGCACGGCCTTGGGCTGCTCCGGCGCGGTGACGCAGATGCTGCCTTTGCGCATGACGCCGCCTGCCAGCGCGGCCAGGCGTTCCACCGAGCGGCTCACGCCGTCCGGGCCCACCGCCGTGACGGCACACACCGGCATGTTGGGCAGTGCTTCCGCAAGGCCCGCGTCCGGCAGTTCCACCACGGCAAGCTGGCAGCCCGCCGCACCGAAGCAGTTGGCCGCTGCGGCCAGCTCTGCCGCTTCCTGTGGGAGCGGCTCGGCGGCGGCAAGGGCGTCGGCAGTCAAGGCCAGCAGACCTTCGTCCACCGGGGCGTCGTCGATACGGATGCGCTTTGCCAGCGGCTCACAGCCCGCGTGGTACAGACCGGCGTGGATGCCCTGCGCATGCAGGACAGCCGCCAGCAGGCGGGCCACCACGGTCTTGCCCGCCGTGCCCGCCACACCCACGAATGCAACTTTGCCCACCGGCGCAGTCAGCGCGGCGCGCAGCTGTTCGGTGGAGGCAAAGCCGTCCGGCAGGGCGGCGAAATACTGATTTGCCTGTTCGATGGTCATTGGTTACTCCTTATCACGATGATGAAACAGCAGCCTGCACAGCGCCATGAGCACCAGTGCAGCCAGAATGCCCGCCAGCACACCGACGGAATCCAGCCACACATCGGTGACCTGACTGCTGCGTCCCGGGGAATAGAGCTGGATGGTTTCATCCGTCAGTGCCGTGAGCACCCCGCCCAGCATGGGCACGGTGATGTGGCGCAGCGGATGGCGGCTGTACACCCGCATGCAGAGCATGAGCAGAAAGCCCTCCAGCAGATACTCGCAGAAATGCGCCAGCTTGCGCACGACATGCTGGGTCAGGCGCTGCGCGAGGGCCGGGTGGCCCAGACGGCGCAGTGCTCCCTGCAGCAGAGTGAGCACCCGGCCGCTGGAAGCACTGGACACCTGCGCCACTGCCATGGAATTGGAAAAGATGAACCAGATGCACCCCGCGAGGGCAAGGGTGAAGACCACCCGCCCTACGATGACCCACGGGGACAGCCGTTCGTTCTGCGTTCTCTCGTCCACGATCAGCCCAGAGCCTTGATGCTCTGCTCGATGTTGGCCAGCTTGTCCTGACTCTTGGCGAACTTATTGCGGATGTCCTCCACCAGAGCCGCCGGGGCGCGCTCCACGAACTTGGGGTTGTTGAGCTGGTTTGCGAACATGGCCTGTTCCTTCTCGGCCTTGGCCTTTTCCTTGTTCAGGCGGGCCAGCTCCTTGTCACGGTCGATGAGCTCCATCATGGGGATGAAGCCGCGGGCCGCGTGGGTGGACACCTGCACCATGCCGTCGGTGCTGCCCTCGTACTTGGCGGTGAAGGTCACATCGGTGGCGAAGGCGAACTTTGCCAGATAGACCTGTGCCTTCTGGAAGGGTTCTGCGTCGGCAGTCTCGATGATCATGCTGGTCTTCTTGGCGGGGTGGACGTTCATCTCGGTGCGCATGGTACGCACAGCCTTGATGTAGTCCATCACCTTCTCGAAAGCCTCCTCTTCGTCGGCCCAGTTGTGAGCTTCATCGAAGGTGGGCCAGCTCTGGGTCATGATGGTCTCGGCAGAGCCGGGCAGAGCCTGATACAGCTCCTCGGTGATGAAGGGCATAAAGGGATGCAGCAGCTTGAGCGCCTTATCCAGCACATACACCAGCACACGGCGGGCGGTATCGGCCTGCTGTGCATCGCCGGAGTTCAGGCGGGGCTTTGCGATCTCGATGAACCAGTCGCAGTAGACATCCCAGATAAAGCTGTTGATCTTGGCAGCGGCCAGACCCATCTCGAAGTGGTCGAGGTTGTCGGTCATGGCACCGGCCACCTGATTCAGCTTGGTCAGCACCCACTTGTCGCTCATATCCAGCTTGCTCTCCTCGGGCAGGCCGGGCTGGAAGTCCTCGGGCAGGTTCATCAGGACAAAACGGGTGGCGTTCCACAGCTTATTGGCAAAGTTGCGGGCAGCCTCCACCTTCTTCTCGCTGTAACGCATATCGTTGCCGGGAGTGGAGCCGTCCAGCAGCATAAAGCGCAGTGCATCCGCGCCGTACTGGGCAATGACCTCCAGCGGGTCGATGCCGTTGCCCAGACTCTTGGACATCTTGCGGCCCTGGCTGTCGCGGACGATGCCGTGGATGCAGACAGTGTCGAAGGGAGCCTTGCCGGTGTAGGCCAGGCCGGAGAAGATCATGCGGCTGACCCAGAAGCCGATGATATCATAGCCGGTGACCAGCGTGTTGGTGGGGTAGAAGTACTTCAGGTCCGCGCTGTCCTCGTTGGGCCAGCCCAGAGTGCTGAAGGGCCACAGAGCGGAGGAGAACCAGGTATCCAGGGTATCGGGGTCCTGGGTGAAGTGACTGCCGCCGCACTTGGGGCAGGTGCAGGGCATCTCTTTGGCGACCACGGTCTCGCCGCAGTCATCGCAGTAGAAGGCCGGGATCTGGTGGCCCCACCACAGCTGACGGCTGATGCACCAGTCACGGGTGCCCTTCATCCAGTTGAGGTAGTTCTTGGTAAAGCGCTCGGGCACGAACTTGATCTCGCCCTTCTCCACGCTCTCGATGGCGGGCTTTGCCAGCGGCTCCATCTTAACGAACCACTGCTTGGAGACCATGGGCTCGATGGTGGAGTGGCAGCGGTAGCAGGTGCCGACCTCGTGCTTCAGGGGCTCGATCTCCTTCAGGAAGCCGCCCTCCTTCAGGTCTGCCAGAATGGCCTTGCGGGCCTCGAGGGTGGTCATGCCGGCATACTTGCCGCAGTCCAGCACCTCGGGCTCGTTCACGGTGTTCTTGCCTGCGGCAAACAATGCATCGGCAGCGGCCTTATCAGCAGCACCGGTCATGTGGCCGTCGTAGGTAAACACCCGGACGATGGGCAGATCATGGCGCAGACCCACTTCAAAGTCGTTGGGGTCGTGGGCGGGGGTGATCTTGACGACACCGGTGCCCTTGGTCATATCAGCGTGCTCGTCGCAGACGATGGGGATCTCCTTGTTCAGCAGGGGCAGGACAACATGGCAGCCGTGGAGGTGGGCATAGCGGGGGTCCTCGCCGTTGATGGCAACAGCGGTATCACCCAGCATGGTCTCGGGGCGGGTGGTTGCCAGCTCCAGCATCTCGCCGGTCTCCTTGACCGGGTAGAGCAGGTGCCAGAAATTGCCGTCCTTTTCCTCGTACTCCACCTCGGCATCCGAGATGGAGGTGTTGCAATGGGGGCACCAGTTGACCATCCGGTTGCCGCGGTAGATCAGGCCCTTGTCGTACAGGCGCACGAACACTTCCTTGACGGCATCCGAGCAGCCCTCGTCCATGGTAAAGCGCTCCCGCTGCCAGTCACAGCTGGTGCCCAGCTTTTTCAGCTGGCTGACGATGCGGTTGCCGTACTTGGTCTTCCAGTCCCAGGCGCGCTCCAGGAAACCGTCGCGGCCCACCATCTCCTTGGTCAGGCCCTCGGCACGCATGGCCTCCACGACCTTGGCCTCGGTGGCGATGGATGCGTGGTCGGTGCCGGGCACCCACAGGGCGGCATAGCCCTGCATCCGCTTGGTGCGGATCAGGATATCCTGCATGGTGTTGTCCACGGCGTGGCCCATGTGCAGCTGGCCGGTGACGTTCGGAGGGGGCATAACGATGGTGTAGGGTTTCTTGTCGGGGTCGGCCTTCGTGTGGAAGTAGCCGCCGTCCAGCCAGAACTGGTAGATGCGGTCTTCCACCTGGCTGGGATCGTACTGTTTTGCGAGTTCTTTCATGGTGTCCTCCCAAAATTGTGATGAAGTGGGACGCAAAAAGCCGCCCCACGGAACGTTCCATGGGACGGCTTGTAAAAACATAACCGCGGTACCACCCAAATTGCACGGGAATGCTTCCCGTGCCGCTTGTTGTCCCGATAACGTGGGACCGGCCCGAAAGCGGCTACCCTTCCGGCTCACCGCTCCTGCTCAAAAGCGACAGCACACCGCACGGCCGTACCGGATTCGCAGCAGGGCTCCGGCTCTCTGAACGGCAAAAACAGCGCGCACTCTTTCTCATTGCATTTATAGAAAGAATATAGCGTTTTTTGTGCGATTTGTCAATCCTTTATTACTTCTTCCTTCAGGCGGGCGATGAGCCGCTCCATCAGGGCCACCCGGTTGAAGGGGGTCATCAGGTAAAATCCATCCGCATAGGGCAGGGCCGCTTTTGCCGCCTGCACCGAAATCTCGATGCCCAGTTTCTCCCCGGCGGCACGGTCCAGCCCGGCAAAGCGGTCGATGATGGCGGCGTCCACATGGATGCCGTTGACCTCGTTTTCCATAAAGATGGCGTTGCGCTGGCTCACCACCGGCAGGATGCCGGCCAGGATCTTTGCCTCCGGGCCAAGGGTCTGCCGGGCCTGCTGCAGGTTCTGCACGGCCTGCTCCGACAGCACCGGCTGGGTGAGGAAACCGATCATGCCGTTTTCCAGCTTTTCCACGGCGCGGCGCAGCTCCACGTCAAAGTTGCGGGCATTCAGGTTCAGCGCGCCGAACACGGTCAGGGGCGAGGGCATCTCCCGGCCCTCCCCGGCCAGCGACACGATGTACTGGGCCAGCTTGCGGGAGTTGAACTGATACACGCTCTTCACCTCGTCCCGCTCGGCGGAGGGGATGGGGTCGCCGGTGATGGCCAGCACCTCCCGCACGCCCTCGGCGTACAGGCCCAGCAGCAATGCCTTGGTGGCGTTCAGGTTGCGGTCGCGGCAGGTCATGTGGGGCAGGGTGGGCAGGCCCAGCTCCCGGTGCACCCGGCAGGCCACCAGCGAGGAATCCATGCGCGCCCGGGCAATGGGGCAGTCGGCCACGGTCATCAGGTCGGTGCCGGCAGCCTGCAGGCGGCGCGCCCCTTCCAGATAGGCGGTCAGGTCGGCGTCCTTGGGGGAGTCCAGCTCCACGGCGATCACCTTTTTGCCGGACCGCAGCTTGCGCAGGAAGGCGTCATCGGTTTCCACTTCCGGACGGGAAACGGTGGAGATCTGTGCCGCCGGGACGATGGGCAGCCCCTCCGGCAGGGCATCCAGTGCCTTGCGCAGGGCCGCGATGTGGGCCGGGGTGGTGCCGCAGCAGCCACCCAGGATGCGCACCCCCTCAGCGGCCAGCCGGGCCAGCTCGGAGGCAAAATAGTCCGGCTTGCCCCGGTACTGCACCTGGGTGCGGGTGACCACCGGATAGCCTGCGTTGGGCATCACCGACAGCGGGATGCCCACCTGTCCCAGCTGCTGCACCAGCGTGCGCATGGCGCCCGGTGCCGACACGCAGTTCAGACCCACGGCATCCACAAGGCCGCTGTCCGCCATGCGGCGCACCAGCGCCCGGCAGTGCTGACCCTCGCGGGTGTAGCCGTCCGGCAGCACCGCAAAGGACACCTGCACAAAGGCATCCGGCACCGTCTCACGCAAAGCACGCACGGCATCCAGAACACCGGTGTCGCTGCTCAGGGTCTCAAACAGGTAGTTCTTTGCCCCCAGAGCGGCAAACCGCCGCACCACCGCCGTGTACACCTGGGCTGCCGACAGGCCCTCGGTGTCCGGGGCGGGGCCAAGGTCGGCAAACACGGCGGCGTCCGTCCCGGCCGCTGCCTCTGCGGCCAGCTTCCAGCCTGCGTCGGCCAGTGCCTCCCACTCCGGGTCCTGAGCCGCCGCCATGCGGGGCAGGCCGAAGGTATTCGTCTTGATGGCATCGGCTCCCGCCGCCAGATAGGCGCGGTGGACCGCCCGGATGCCCTCCGGGTCCAGCCGGTTTGCCTGCTCACATTCCCGGCCGGGGGCTCCTTTATAATAGGTGCCCATGCCGCCGTCGAACAGCAGCGGGCGTTTTTTCAGCAGCGTGCGTACATCGCTCATGGTGGTGGTTCTCCTTTTCCTACAAAAGCACTTGGCTTTCAGTTTAATGCAGAACGGGCGTCCGGTCAAGGGTTTTCTGCCCCGGCCGCTTGCAGGAACGCCGTTTTTGTGCTATCCTATGCATACTTTATGGAATGAGGGAGGGATGTGCCATGCGCCATGCCGGCACACAAGACATCGAAACGCCGCGGCTGCTCCTGCGCCGCCTGCTGCCGGAGGATGCACCGCAGATGTACGCCAACTGGGCCAGCGACCCGGAGGTGACCCGCTATCTGCGCTGGGAGCCCCACAAAAGCCCCGCCGAAACGCGGGAGCTGCTGGCCGCGTGGGCACTGCTCTACCCCAACCCGGACTATTACCAGTGGGCCATGGTGGAAAAGGCCACCGGACAGGTGTTCGGCTCCATCAGCCTGTACAATTCCCTGCCGGGGGAGCCTCAGCAAAAGACTGAGTGGCCGGAGCTGGACCTGACCGACGGCGTCTGGGAGCCGGGCTACTGCATCGGCCGGAAGTGGTGGAACAAAGGCTTCACCACCGAGGCTCTCCGCGCCGTCGTGGCGTACTGGTTCACCCGCACGGACAGCCGCTGGCTGGCCTGCGGCCATGCCGCCGCCAACCCCGCCAGCGGCCGGGTGATGAAAAAAGCAGGCTTTGTGTACCACCACAACACGGTCTACCACAAATTCGACGGCACCCCGGTGGAATGCCGGAGCTATCTGCTGACGAGAAAAGCATTTGAGACAGCATAACTCCCCCAGTCATCGCTGCGCGATGCCAGCCCCCTCGGAGATGGGGCCTTTGGCGAAACCGGAACGTTTTCCTCTCTGTCAAAAGGCTCCCTCCCTGAGGGAGCTGGCGAGGAGCAGAGCGACGAGACGGAAGGAGTTTCCAAACAGAAAGGACTTATTTTGAGCGAACTTTACGATATTCTGACCGAGACCCCGCCCACCAAAGTGGTGCTGCTGGCGCTGGACCAGGGCCTGTGGGACTGCGACCGCAGCCTGGCCGAGCTGGCCGCCCTGTGCGAGGCCAACCATATGGAAGCCGTGGCGCAGATCAGCCAGAAGCGCCAGACCCCGGAGACCGGCATCGTGCTGGGCAGCGGGAAGCTGGAGGAAGCCAGCCTTGCCGCGCAGGAGCTGGGGGCCGAATGCGCCGTGTTCGACGGCGAGCTGACCGGCAGCCAGATCCGCAACATCTCCACCGCGCTGGGCGGGCTGGAGGTCATCGACCGCACCATGCTGATCCTGGAGATCTTCCGCAGCCGTGCGGTGACCAACGAGGGCAAACTGCAGACCGAGCTGGCTCTGCTGCGCTACCGCCTGCCCCGTCTGCAGGGCATGGGCGAGGCCCTGAGCCGTCAGGGCGGCGGCGGTGGCGGCGGCGGCGGTGCCCGCCGCGGTGCCGGTGAGACCAAGCTGGAGCTGGACCGCCGCCATGTGCACGCCCGCATTGATGCGCTGGCCGAGAAGCTGGCCGAGATGGAAAAGCGCCGGGGCGAGAGCCGCAAGGCCCGCGCCAAGACCGGCATGCCGGTGGTGAGCCTGGTGGGCTACACCAACGTGGGCAAGTCCAGCCTGATGAACGCCCTGTGCGGCCCCAGTGTGGCCGAAGCCGACATGCTGTTTGCCACCCTGGACCCCACCAGCCGCAAACTGGTGCTGCCCAGCGGCATGGCCGTGCTGCTGGTGGACACGGTCGGTTTCGTGTCCCGCCTGCCCCACAATCTGGTGGAGGCCTTCAAGTCCACGCTGGAAGAAGCCGCCTGGTCGGACGTCATCATCCGGGTGGCGGATGCCGGGGATGAGCAGCGCGAGGAACAGCTGGCTGTGACCGACGAGGTGCTGGACGGGCTGGACTGCACGGACATCCCCCGCCTGACCGTGTACAACAAGTGCGACAAGCCCAACACCCTGTCCTTTGACCCGGACATCCTGCTCACCAGTGCAAAGACCGGCTATGGGCTGGACACCCTGCTGCAGAAGCTGGACGAACTGCTCAGCGACCGGGTGCACACCATCCGGGTGCTGCTGCCCTACGACAAGCTGGGCCTTGCCGCCCCCATGCGGGAGCGTGGCAGCGTGCAGGTGGAAGAATACCGGGAAGATGGCCTGTATCTGGAGGGCATCGTCAAGACCGAGGATCTGCACTGCTTTGAAGGGTACCTCGTGTAAAAAATAAAAAAGCCCCAACAAACACAAAAACCCGCCTGGCAGCGGGTTTTTGTGTATAGAGGGGTGGGAAAGTATATAAAGTGGTGAATCTCAATTTCACAGCAGGCCTTTGTGCGGGGCGCTGCCTTGCATGATGTATTATACGCGTTTTTTCTTTCTTGTCAAACCAATTTTTTTCATTTTACTTTAAAATTATGCTTTACTTTTCCCGCAAAACTTTATATAATTAACGCAAAGCGAAGCAAAAGAAAGGTTTTTCAACCTTTGTGCGTTTGCAACAACAATAAAACTTTACTTTCAGAAAATTTTATACAATCCAACATATTTCAAAGGAGCATCTCCCATGGACGATCTGGATCGAAAAATTCTTTCCCTGCTGGCCAAAAACGCCCGCATGCCGGTCAAGGAGATCGCCGAGCAGGTCTCGCTGACCAGCCCGGCCGTGTCCAGCCGCATCCACAAACTGGAGACGGACGGCATCATCAGCGGCTACACCGTCACCCTGAACCGCCCGGCCGACCGCGTGTATGTGGACGCCCTCATCAGCCTGTCGGTGGCCCCCTCCAAGCAGGACGCCTTTCTCGAACTGCTGCAGAGCAGCCGCGAGGTGCTGCAGTGCTACCACGTCACCGGTGCCTATACCTTCCTGGTCAAGGTGAGCTGCGGCAGCATGCCCCAGCTGGAACACCTGATCCTGCAGTTCCAGAAGCTGGGCACCACCAGCACCCAGATCATCCTTTCCACCCCGGTGAATCACGGCGAGCTGGATGCGCTGATGCTGTGAGCAGTTCATAAAATTGTTAGGGTTTTCCTGCAATTCTCCGGGCGTCTGGTTCGTATATGGTATACCAGCCGCAAAACAGCGCACACTAGCCGTGCACTGCGGCGCAGCTCCGCCACACGAAGCACTGGATACGAAAGGACTACACGACTATGAAACGACTCATCGCCGCCCTGCTGGCAGGGCTGACCCTGTTTGCCCTTGTGGGCTGCTCCGCCGGCAGCAAGGCCGACTCCGCCGCCCCGAAGGATTATTCCCAGATCCTCCACGATGCCCGCACCGACGAGGAAAACGAATACGATATGATCTTCACCAAAGGCGAGGACGGCAAGTTCACCGCCATCGACGGCTACAGCGCCGAGTACGAGGCCGGCCAGCTGGACGACGAGGTGCGCAATCTGATGATGCCCCTGCTGAATCTGGAAGATGACATGTACACCGACCTTGCCGCCTCCGTCTCCTCCATGATGGTGCGCAGCTATGCCGTGGCCATCGTCAAACCCGCCGAGGGCAAGACCGACGCCGTGAAGAGCGCACTGGAAGCCTATGTGACCAGCGAACAGCAGTCCATGGAGCACTATCTGGAAGATCAGTACCAGATCGCCAAGGCCGCCACCGTCACCGTGGCCCCCACCGGCGAGGTCATCCTGGTGTGCGCCGAGAACCACGACACCCTGCTGGCCAACATCGAAAAGGCACTGGCAGCGTAAGACCCATACAAATTTACCGCACTCCGCCGCGAGTGCGGTTTCTTTTTGCCCGCAACTGTGCTATACTGTTCCGGTAATCGTGCAGTTTTACAGGAGTAACCTTATGTATAAAGCAACCATCGTCATCCCCAACATCAACGGCAAGGGCTGGCTCAAAGATTCCATCGAGTCGGTCTACGCCCAGACCGAGCAGAACTTCCAACTCATCGTGGTGGACAACGGCTCCACCGACGAAAGTCTGGAACAGGCCCGCAGCTACTGCAGCCGGGCCAACTTCACCCTGGTCGAAAACGGCACCAACACCGGCTTTTCCCACGCGGTGAATCAGGGCATCGCCATGGCCGAGAGCGAGTATGTGGTGCTGTTCAACAACGACGCCTTTGCGGAGCCCCAGTGGCTGGCCGAGCTCATCCGCACCGCCGAAACCGACCCCAAGATCTTTGCGGTGCAGAGCCTGATGATCCGCCACTTTGACCGGGAGCTGGCCGATGACGCCGGGGACTATGTGACCTGGATGGGCTTTGCCTGCAAGACCGGCGACGGCCGCCGTGTCAGCCGCTACACCAAACAAAAGCGTATCTTCTCGGCCTGCGGCGGGGCTGCGCTGTACCGCAAGCGCATTCTGGACGAGATCGGCACCTTTGACGAAAACTTCTTTGCCTACTTTGAGGATGTGGACCTGAGCTGGCGTGCCAACAACGCAGGTTACAAAAACGTGCTCTGTCCCACGGCAAAGTGCTACCACATCTGCGGAGCCAGCACCGGTGCCGTGCGGTACAACGCCTTCAAGAGCCAGCAGAGCGGCCGCAACAGCATTCTGCTGCCCCTCAAGAACGAGCCGCTGCTCATGCTGGTGCTCAACTTCATCCCGCTGGCCGCGGGCTACCTGCTCAAGTGCTACAAGTTCCACAAGCAGGGCTTTGGCGAGGCGTGGGACAAGGGCATGCACGAGGCCTTTGCCCTGCTGAAAGAGGGCAGGCTGGGCAAGCGCCCCTTCCGCTGGCGCGACCTGCCCCACTACCTCCTCATGGAACTGTGGATGATCTGGAACATGGTGCCCTACCTGTGGTACCGTCTGGTGGTCGTGCGGTTCGATCTGAAATAACTCCTTCCGTCACGGCTTACGCCGTGCCACCTCCCTCAGCGAGGGAGGCTTTCTCAAAAAAAGACACCCGGCTGTGATGTTTCACAGTCGGGTGTTCGTTTTTGCAGGTATTATGCAGCCGTGCTGGAAGCGCCGTTATCGGCGGCATCTGCTTCGGCGGCGGTACTGTCAGCAGCCGGCTCGTCCAGGCTCTGGGTGTCCGGCTCGGCAGCTGCGTCCGAAGCAGCATCGGAAGCCGCCTCCGAGGAACCGGCGGTGGCCAGGATGGCATCCTGCACATCGCTTTCGGCCATGGGCTGCGGCTGGCTGGCGGCCTCGGTGCTCGCCGTGCTGTCAGGCTTGGTCTCGCTCTCAGTCAGACCGGTGAGATACCAGCTGCCGCTCTGGCGCTCGAACAGGTAATCCATATACTTGGTGGGCGTGTCCGAGGACTGGTTGATGATGCTGTCATCGGTGCTGGAGGTGGGAATATAGCCCACGGTGACGTGCAGCTGGCCGCTGCGCTTGAACAGCTTGGTGACCACGGCGCGGTAATAGCCCACCGTACCGGTGACCGGGATCTTGTAGCACTGGCTGCTCTCGTCAAACTCGATGGTCATATCTTCCATCTCAAAGCTGCGGTGGGTCAGCTTGAAGCTGGGGCCCACCAGCCGGGCCAGATAGGCGTCCACTTCCACCGAGGGCAGCAGCAACTGTTCGGTGTCGGGGTCGGTGTTGTAGTTGTCGAAGCCGCCCTGCGTCTCCTGGATGTTGTAGATGCAGCCCCACACGGCAGCTTCCCGCAGGGTCAGGTCGTCGATGTTCTCGATGCCGTCAAAGGGCATGGGGTCAAACAGCACCAGACCCTCCAGCTTATCCTCGTATTCCTGCTTCTGGGCGGTGTCATCGAACAGGTTGGCCACCAGTCCCACACCGGCCCGCAGCACGGTCACAAACCCCACCAGAACCAGGATCGTGATCAGCAGGCCCAGCGCCTGCCGCCCCCGGCGGCGCTGCAGCCGGGCGTGTTCTTCCGGGGTGATATAATGTTTTGTCATGGTTTTTTATCTCCCAAGGTTTTATTGCTGACTTTCAGTATACCACAGGGCAGCGCAGAGTGCAAAACCCTGCCCATGGTTTTTTTGTGAAAACCCCACTGCGCGGTTACTCCCAGTCCTTCCACACATCGGGCTGGTAGCCCACGGTGGCCTTGCGGCCGTTGCGCACGATGGGGGTGCGCAGCAGCTGCTGGTTCTCAAACAGCTTGTCCTCTTTCTGCCAGTCGATGAGCGCCTCCAGCAGTGCAAGGGTCTGCTTGTCCTTGGCGTTGGGGTTCACCATCTTTTCCCAGCCGCCCAGGGCGCGGGCCACATTGTCGAACTCGCCGCGGCTCATGCCCTTTTCCTTCAGGTCGATCATCTGGAATTTGATGCCCCGCTCCTTGAAATAGCGCTGGGCCTTTTTGGTATCAAAGCACTTTGTGGTGCCAAAAATCTGAATGTTCATCGGTCTCTGTCCTCCTGAGCTTCCATTATACCACAGCCGCCCGCAGGTGCCTAGCATATTTCGCACCAAAACCGCCCATACTGGCAGCAGACATCATCCGAAGGAGGCAGATTTTATGATCGCATTCGTTGACCCGGACCTGTGCATCGGCTGCACCCAGTGCGCCGGGCTGTGCCCCGCCGTATTCCACATGGAGGGCGTGCTGGCCGTGGCCGAGCCCGGCCCCATCCCGCCGGAGGAAGTGCCCCAGGCGGTGGACGCCGCCAACGCCTGCCCGGTAAGCGCCATCCGCACCGAGGCGTGAAAAAGAAGCCGTTCTGTCGGGGCCGCCCCCGGTGGAACGGCTTCTTTTCCTTCTTATTCTTTTGTGCTATACTATAGGATGTGAAATTATGGAACGGAGGACTGTATGCTATGCGCTTACTGGTCATTGACGGCAACAGCATTGCCAACCGCGCCTTTTTTGGCATCAAGCTGCTGACCACCAAGGACGGCCGCTATACCAATGCGATTTACGGCTTTTTGAATATCCTGCTCTCCTTGCTGAAGGAGTGCGAGCCCGACGAGGTGGCTGTGGCCTTTGACCTGAAGGCTCCCACCTTCCGCCACAAGATGTACGACGGCTACAAGGCCACCCGCCACGGCATGCCGGAGGAGCTGGCCCAGCAGATGCCGGTGCTCAAGGAGCTGCTGGCAGACCTGGGCTACCGCACCGTCACCGCCGAGGGCTGGGAGGCCGACGACATCCTGGGCACGCTGGCCGCTGCCTGCGCCGCCCGGCAGGATGACTGCTTCCTGGCCACCGGAGACCGCGACAGCCTGCAGCTGGTGAACGACACCACCACGGTGCTGCTGGCCGCCACCGTGATGGGCCGCAGCAAGACCGTGACCATGGACGTGGACGCCATCCACGAAAAATACGGCATTGAGCCCAAACAGCTCATTGAGGTGAAGAGCCTGATGGGCGACACCTCCGACAACATCCCCGGCGTGAAGGGCATCGGCGAAAAGACCGCCCTGAGTCTGGTGCAGACCTTCGGCTCGCTGGAAGGCGTGTACGCCAACCTCGACGACAAGCGTATCAAGCCCAAGCAGCGGGAGCACCTCATGGAGGACAAGCCCATGGCCGAGCTGAGCCACACGCTGGGCACCATCCGCACCGATGCGCCCATCGACACGGTCGAGGGCAGCTACGCCGTGGGCGAGGGCAACAAGGCCGCCGCCGTGCGTCTGCTGCAGGAGCTGGAGATCCACTCGCTGATCCCGCGCTTCGGGCTGGACGGTGTGGCCCCGGAGGCCGCCCCGGAAGAGCAGGCCGTGGAGCTGCCGGAGGCAGAGCTTGCCGCCCTGCCCCTTGCCCCGTCCGGGAACTATCTGGTGGCCTCCCGCCCCGCCGTGATGGGCAAGCAGGGCACCCGCAACGTGACGCTGCAGCCGGAGAGCTGGTACGCCGTGAAGGACACCACCGTCTACCCGCTGGAGGACGCCGACCTGCTCCGTCTGCTGGACAATGCCGACGTCACGCTGGATGTGTTCAATTCGGCTCCCCTGTACGCCAGAGCCATGGCCGCAGGCGGCTGGGGCAGCAGCATCCGGTGGGACGGCAAGCTGGCCGCCTACCTGCTGGATGCCTCGGCGTCCAAGTATCAGGTGGGAGAGCTGGTTCCCAGCTACAAGGCCGCTGCGGCCTTCACCTGCGCCGACTACCCGGACGCCGGACGTCTGGCCGACCTGTTTGCCAAAATGAAAGCCGAGATCACCGCCTGCGGCGAGGATGCCCTGTACAACGACATTGAGTTCCCGCTGGCGCAGGTGCTGGCGGACATGACCCGCATCGGCGTGCTGGTGGACCGGGACGGCATCGAGCAGTTTGGCGTGCGGATGCGCACCGAGCTGGAACAGGTGCTGGCCCGCATCCACATGGAGACCGGCAGCACCAGCTTCAACCCCAACAGCCCCAAGCAGCTGGGCGAGATGCTGTTCGACACCATGGGCCTGCCCCATGGCAAAAAGACCCAGCGCGGCTGGTCCACCGACGCCGAAACGCTGGAGAGCCTGCGGGAGTACCCGCTGGTAGAGGACGTTTTGCAGTACCGCGCGTACCAGAAGCTGAACTCCACCTATGTGGAGGGCCTGCTCAAGGTCATCGGCGAAGATGGGCGCATCCACTCCACCTTCAACCAGACCGAGGCCCGCACCGGACGGCTCTCCTCCGACAACCCCAACCTGCAGAACATCCCCATCCGCACCGAGCTGGGCAGCCAGCTGCGGGCCTACTTTATCGCAAAGCCGGGCTGTGTGCTGGTGGACGCCGACTACAGCCAGATCGAGCTGCGCATCCTTGCCCACATTACCGGCGATGAGCACATGCAGCAGGCGTTTTTGAACGGCGAGGACATCCACCGCAGCACCGCCGCAAAAATTTACGGCATCCCGCAGGAAGAAGTCACCTCCCGGCTGCGCTCTTCTGCCAAGGCCATCAACTTTGGCATCATGTACGGCAAGGGCGCTTACAGCCTTGCCAAGGACATCGGCGTGAGTGTGAAGGAGGCAGATGCCTTCCTCAAGAACTATCTGGCTGCTTTTCCCAAGGTAAGCGGCTACATGGATAAGACCATTGCCGATGCCAAGGCCTGCGGCTATGTTTCCACCCTGTTCGGCCGCCGCCGTGCTCTGCCGGAGCTGGCAAGCAGCAACTTCAATGTGCGTTCCAGCGGCGAACGCATGGCCCGCAACACCCCCATTCAGGGCACTGCGGCCGACGTGATCAAGCTGGCCATGGTGCAGGTATGGAAGCGGCTGCGGGACGAAAAGATGGAAAGCCGCCTGATCCTGACCGTCCACGATGAACTGATCGTGGAGGCCCCGCAGGCTGAAGCCGAAAAGGCTGCGCAGATCCTGCGGGAGGAAATGGAAGGCTGCGTGCAGTATGCCGTGCCCCTGAGCACCGATGTGCACGCAGGCAAAAACTGGCTGGAGGCCCACTAAAACATGATTATTTTGGGAATTGAATCCACCTGCGACGAGACCGCCGCAGCTCTGGTGGAGGATGGCCGGCACCTGCTGAGCAACGTCATTTCCACCAGCGTAAAAGAACAGGCTCTTTACGGCGGCGTTGTGCCGGAGATCGCCAGCCGCCGCCACTGCGAATTTATCAGCGCTACGGTCAAAAAAGCCCTGCTGGATGCAGGCAAGACCATCGACGATGTGGACGCCGTGGCCGTCACCTTTGCGCCGGGCCTCATCGGCGCGGTGCTGGTGGGCGTGAACTTTGCCAAGGGGCTGGCCTACTCGGCGGGCAAGCCTCTGGTGCCGGTGCACCACCTGCGGGGCCACATCGCCGCGCTCTACCTGACCCACCCGGAGCTGAAACCGCCGTTCCTCTGCCTGGTGGCCTCCGGTGGGCACAGCCACATCGTGGAGGTGCAGGACTACACCCACTACCATATTCTGGGCCACACGGTGGACGATGCCGCCGGAGAAGCCTTTGACAAGGTGGCCCGCACCCTGGGTCTGCCCTACCCCGGCGGGCCGAGTGTGGCCAACGCCGCCAAGACCGGCGACCCCAAGGCCTACCGCCTGCCGGTGCCCCATGTGGAGGGCAAATATAACGTGAGCTTTTCCGGCCTGAAGACCGCCGTGCTCAACGAGATGAACAAGGCCCAGATGAAGGGCGAGGAAGTCAACGTGCCGGACCTTGCGGCCAGCTTTCAGGAGCGCATTGCAGGCATCCTGGCCGAAAAGCTGCTGCTGGCCGCCGCCGACACCGGGGCAAAGCAGGTGTGTCTGGCAGGCGGTGTGGCCGCCAACGGCCGCCTGCGCCAGCTGGTGAACGACGGTGCCCAGAAGCTGGGGGCAAAGGTCTACCTGCCGGAGCTGAAGTTCTGCGGCGACAACGGTGCCATGATCGCGGCGCAGGGCTACTACCAGTACATGGCCGGGCACACCGCCGGGCTGGAGCTGAACGGCCTGCCCACCCTGTCCATCGACTACGAATAAGCAGCAAAAAAGACCTGCCTTTCCGGGATCTCCGGAAGGACAGGTCTTTTTCTTATGCAATCTTATGCAAAATATTCCTGCGCACGCTTGGCCGCGTTGTTGATGCACGCCCGCAGCTCGTCCAGCGTATCAAACTTTTTGCTGGGGCTGAGGTAGGCGTGGAACTCCACCACCGGGTCGGTGCCGT
>ERZ772872.1734-NODE-1734-length-19039-cov-2.517383_pt1 | contig 19039 bp, 17 predicted proteins | sample MGYA00512132_ERZ772872 | MGnify/ENA primary metagenome ERZ772872 (study PRJEB29015, sample SAMEA2737724) | human gut metagenome | biome: human gut; feature: human-associated habitat; material: faeces | place: China | collected 2012 ...
CGTTTCGTTGATTAGCAATCTTTTCGTGGGCGGCAGCGACTTTTACACGCTGCTTTTCACGATTACGAGAGCCTTTCTGTTTGCGGGCCAAACGCCGCTGTTCGCGAGCAAGTTTTTTGGCTTTCTTCTCCAAGTATTTTGGGTTATTAACCACAGTACCGTTACTATCGGAATAGAATTCTTTGAGTCCAACATCAATTCCTACTACACAACCGTTGTTCGGCATAGGCTGAGGGTCATATTCCACATTAAGAACTACGAAATATTTGCCAGTGGTTGTGCGCACTACCGTTGCGTTGTGAATCGCACCAATCTCCATAGACTGATGAACTTTTACCCAGCCGATTTTCGGTAAGCGAATACGCTTATTAGAAATGCGTATACCGTTACCAATATTGAGCGTGCGGTATGATTGTTTGGTGCTTTTTTTGCTTTTAAATCTTGGATGTGCAGCCCTATGCTCAAAAAAGTTTGTGTATCCGGTATCAAGGTTTCGCAGCGCTTGCTGCAAAGCAATGGAATCCACCTCTTTGAGAAACGCGTAGTTTACATCCTGCTTGAGCGCTGTCAGCATAGCAGATGTTTGCTTGTAGCCGCACTTCTCCCCGCTTTTGAAAGCGTCGTCCCGCATAGCAAGACCCTTGTTGTAAATGAGCCTGCTGCAACCGAGAGTACGGTCAATCAGATTTCGCTGCTCTCTGTTTGGGTAGATTCTAAATTTTACGCCCTTTTGAAATACCATTTTTATTTTACCCTTTAAGCAAAAACTTGGTTTCACTGCGCCTTATATCCCCATGGCTAAAGCAAGGGGTTTTACGGCGCTTGCGATAAACACCGCCAACAACTACAAAGGCAATCGCAAGGCCCACCCGCATAGCTTTTACTGCGGAGTTATGATAGATGTCATCGACACCAGACTGAATAGAAGAACCGACTTTGGATGGAACTGTAATGACTACCGTTTGCTTTGGCTGGGGAGTTCCGCTCGGCTGGTTATTGGTCCCGGAGCTTGGCGCATTTTTCATCGTCACTTCAAACACCCAATTTGTATCAAGAACGCCCCCCTGCGCCTCATTGCCAACTGTGGCAGGCAATGTCACGGCCATATTCATCTCAGCTTTTTCACCGTTCGGAATCGAAACCTGTGTATTCTGCAACTGTTGAGCGTTGCTCATTGCGCCATCATATAGATTGGCATTGCCCTGCGTCACCTTAACGGTCAGATAGTTGTAAAGGTCAGGATTCGTTTTATCTTTCAGTGCGTCCTCAACCCGTACCAGGCGAACCTTGATATCAGAACCAGAGGTGTTGGAAATCACCGCCTTCGTGGTAATCACATCACCGGGCACGATTTCACTTTCTGCGAAAAGGTTTCCTTCTGCCTTGAGATTCAGTTTCTTGTCGTTGGCGTTCCAGCTCGCCGTGAGTGCCGTGCCAGCGCTCTTATATTCCTGTGCAAATGCAACGCTTGCCATCGAGCACATCGCCACTGCAGCTGCGATGACCAACGCTGCAAATTTCTTTACCGCGTGTTTTACCATCGTTCTTCATTCCTCCTAAGTCATCGTATTTGACATAATCATTAGTCGTATTCTGTATATTTTACGCCGCCATGTTCTAGCGGCTCTCTATCTCTATTATATCACATCTAATCATTATGTCAATAGTATTGACTATTTGACACACTCCCACGATTAAAATCGTCCTTAACGCCTTTCCCCCCACGACCGAAGTCGTGAGTTTTCCCGACTTGTCTATATAATATATATCGGCTGCGTGAGAATTTTTCGATTGCAGCGGTCCTCATAGATTTGCCGCGCCTTAGTATCGTCAAACATATCGAGCTTCTCACACAGATTATTTGCAGCCTCAATCAGCACCGGAACTTCCGTATGCTTCACAAGCTCTCGAAGCTGCTCCATCAGTCGTTCCTTATTGTTACTGGTCATCAACTGGTTCAAAAGGCAAACTTCGTCAAAATCAAAGCTAACCGGTTGGTTGGCTGCATAGCGCAGCCGAGTCATTGCGCGGCGGCTTGTCCAGTAGATTTGATTCAGCAGTTCCAAATACTGCTCCGGGTTCTTACCATCCGCACCATTCCATGCAGCAAAGAAGAGAATATCGCTACTGGGCTCAATCGCGTTGATACGCAGCAGTACGCTTGCCGCACACTCTGCCACAAGACCCACATAGAGCTTATCGGCATCAGGCAGTCTCCGTTCTGCCTCGAATCGAGTCAACCCACAGATTGCTGCTTCCGCAATAAGGCTCTTGTTTTCGGTCGCGAGTTCCAGGGTGTTCTTCTCTGCATTATAGTAAGCAAGTTTTCCCGTCTCACTGACCGTGGCAATATCACAATCCATCAGGGAACGGAATCCCGTAACGATATCATCGGGAGTCAGCGGGTACTGGTCCTTGACATCTTCAGACCCATCATCTGGAATAGTCTGGGAGATATCATAGAGATGGACCGGCGCATAACCGATACAGGTTGTTGCGAATTCTACACTTTTGTTAGACACCGCATTCTGCTCTGCATCTTCAGTGATATAGGCATCCTTGCCCACACCAACGGTAGGCTTGAGCAACACCACTGGTTTCACATCACGCGGGAGAGTGCGGCGATACCATTCCGTCCATGCTTTATACCCTCCTACCGCCGTGGCATTCGGCATCTGCATACGGAGCAGCAGCACATTGTCGGGCGACAGTGAAGGATGCGCGGCCATCGCTTTGAGAGTTTCCTTCAAAGCTGCTGTATCTTTGCATCCCGCCACTGCTTCCGTCAAAAGTGTCTCTTTCCAACCCACCATACATTTCAGCCTCCGTCTTTCCGTCTAAAAACACCTGCCTCATGCAGGATTCCATACGCCCTACCAGACGAAATACCGTAATGCCGTGCAATAGCCGCGACCGACATATCGGGATTCCGGATTGCCATTTCAATCATCTGCTTGTTCCGTTTCGCAAGCCGTGCCTGGCGGGCCTTGGCGACAGCCCTTGCCTGCTTGCTGCCATCAACCTGATTTGCGAGGATAACATAAATACGGGCTCTACTCAAATTCTGCCCTTTGGCAATTTGCCTTACGGGAATTCCAGCGTTGTACTGTGCCGCAATATTCTTGTTGCGCTCGGTATAGCAGCTAACTGTGCGCCGTTCATAGCGCTTATAGTCCGGATACTTCCGCAGAATAACATATGTCCGCGTCAGCGACAAATGATGTGCATCTGCGATGTCCTTGGGGGCCATTCCGTTCCGGTAATCGTTAATGATGTCATTGTCTCGCTCCATCTACCCATTTTTCATTATATTTTCTCCTTTTCTGAAGTCTAAAAGTTGCCTTTCCTCATAATTGCTTATAAATCCTTCCATCGAATGAAAATTTGTACCAGGAGAGCCAGAATCGCTCCAGCGATATAGTTCACAGGGCCTGCTAGAAAGACAAGCGGCAAAGTTCCAAGCAAACTAACCTTGACGGCCTGTCCTAGCCCTAACTGCTGAATTTTCGTAGCAATAAACCAAACAACACCAAAAAGCATGGCAAACAATAAGCCTGCTTCAATCAGTGATTTTCTCAATTTTGCATTCATCGTTATCTCCTCCAAATTTTCACGCCACAAAGAAGACAAGAACTGAATAAATGGCCTCAGCAGCCACAGCCAAGCCACAGACAATAATCATCGCAATGCTGACTTTCCTGAATTTAGACTTCCTTTGCTCAAAGAAACAGGCTCCCATAAACCAAATTGGAATTAACCAGAGGAGATGTGTGCCAATAACACTCCAATCACTGGCTGAAGCAATTCTCTTCATCTCCATTGCCGTTTCCGTGATTGTGCTGGCGGCCAGCCACCAACAAACACAAGCAAATTGAATTTTCTCATACAGATGTGCTTTCGCAGTACTTTTGTTCGCCTTAAACTGGTCACGGTTGCAGAGAACATATACTGCTGCTACAACTGCTATAATTATTGGAATGATGCCTAAGAAAACCATTAGCCACTCCATCGCTTTTCCTCCTTGAAATACATACATTTAACAGTTGCAGCACTTAGCCGGTCATTCTGACCGTTGCCTGTCATTCGCCACGGAGAGGTAGCTGCATCGGACGACAACCCGCGACTCTCGCGGGCAAGATGTTTAGCTGATTGAGGCAATGGCTTCCGCCAGAATGTTGTTCTCAATAATTCCGACTACAAAAGCACAAACTAGGAGGACCGAACACATAACAACAGCTACCTTAAAAACGCACTTTTTAGAAGGTTCTTTCTTCAAAACCGATAAAAGCACATACCACAAGATAAAGCAAATGCACAAGAAGCCAAAAAACATCCAAAGCATACAGTCCCATTTTGTGGTTGTGTAAATCGGTCGGACTGTTACCTTTTCTCCGTTTTCGAGTTTCACCGTTTCGCCAGCTTGTACGAGCTTTGTATCACCGTTCAAGCTATATCCACGGAACAAATAGCCATTCTTCTCCTCTGCTTTGGGGAGCGTCAGAAAATCATCGGACCCCCACTGATAAACCGTTGAGGTATCATAATCACCCGTAGCGGTTTCAATTTGCTCGTTCTGTTTAGTGTCGGTATCAGATGTTGCAGCGTATGCCGGAACTACTGCACCAATCGCAACTGCCACAGCAAGAACAATTGCCGCACCGCCCGCCACAAGGCGTTTCATGACCTGTTTCTTCCTCAGCCGGTCGCCAACGAATTTTGCGTTCTGCCACGCGACATACAATGCCATCAGAATTGCAGTCAGCAGAATGAATACAATACCCATCTCAATAGCAAGTACCATAGTTCTTCCTCCTTTTTATGTGTTCTTTTTAATGGAGAAATATCGGCACGAAAATCGGAGTGAACTTCGCACCGGTTCCTGCCATCAGAACGGCCATATAAGTAACCATTGCAGTTGCGAAGTTACAAGCCACTAGAAATGCACTAACACAGCATACAGCTCCTGCCACTTTAGTTCCGCCTTCTCCAAACTTGAATCCTACTGGCAATGCAATAATTGCCGGGATAAAGAGCAGCAGAGAGAGCCACATTTTGTTTACGCACGCGTCTAAGTATTCTTTCATCGTAGCTGCATCAATCTTCGGTTCTCCAGCAAACGCCGGAACTGTCATACAGATTCCTACCAGCAGCAGCACAGCAACTGTGATAAGTGCCTGTCTCGAAATTTTTGTACTCATAAGTCTTCCTCCTTTTGTATGTGTACCTGGTTATTTGCGGCGTTTCTTGCCGCGCTTTTCCTTTTCAAGCTCAGCCTTAGCACGGGCGATTCGGCGCTCATTATCACGCTGAATTCTTTCGTACTGCTTGCGCTCCTTGATAGTCAGCTCTCTCGGATGTTCTACATCGTCGGTATCAGAAGCATCCGGGGTTTTGACGGTCGCTGTCCGGAAATATTCCTGACGGGCCTTGATTTGCTCGTCGTACAGCTTTTTCTGCTCGTCCATCCAGACATCGTAGGCTTTCTGCCGCTTAAGCTGGTCCTCAAAGCTGCCGTCCGTGTTGTGTGCGTATTCCATTGGCTCAATGCCGCAGGGATACTCAGCTTCGGTATATGCAGTGATGGGCGGAGCACCAGCCATCATGTCTTGGATAGCCTGATTTTCTGCGTCCTCAGCAGAAAGTTTATCCTCGATTTTTTTTCGAGCTTTCTTTTTTCTGTTGGCTCTTACTGCCAAGCAAACAGCCACAACGGACAGTACTACTGCTGCCAAAATAAGCAGCAACAGCCAAATCTCAATATAGATACTGCGGTCAGGAAACTCAAAATAGATTCGACTTGTCATGAATCCCGCCACAGATGAAGTGTCTAATTCCACTCGTTTTCATCTCCTTTACAATCCAGCAAACTCCCGCATCACATCAGAGAGCATCGCGGCATCCTCTGTCCCAACCCCGTAGTCAGGTTCAGAGCGCTGCGCCTTTTCCGGTTCAGCACTCGGAGCGGTTTCAGGCACCTGGTCGGGCTTTTCCGTTCTGCGTGTTGCCATTTCATCAGGGTTCGCGGCTTTCGATTTCGCGTTGCGCACTGTCCTTTTTCTGGTGGAAGGCTGACCCGTGAGAAGAATTGCAAGTTCCTCCTCGGTCATGTCCTTACCGCCCAGATAAGTGTAGATTGCCCGTGCCACCAAATCGCCCTTATGCATCCTCGGCGCTCTGCGGAGCATTTCTGCTGCATACCGCTGGATGTCGTTGTTGCTTCGAAGACCAATCGTGTATTTCACAGGCGCTCACCGCCCATCAAATTTCATTTGGATGCGAAGCCTTGTACAAGATTTCGTAGCCCTTGCAGTTGGCCGCGAGGTCATCCACCACAATGGCCGAACTTCCAATTCGGGGATTGCCTAGAATTCGTTCTTTCAGCAGTACCGCGCCACCGCCGCAGAATACCGGACGCACCGTGCGCAAATCGATATCGCGTTCCCGAAGTTCCGAAACGATTTCGGTAACATAGTCATCAGCTTTCGCACGAATCAGATTTTTTACATCTGCCGGAAGCTCACTCTGCTTACCCATCAGCACTGTATCGACGCTGTCCTCGGTAAGCAACAGGTCCCAGCCCGCGCTGACCTTGCTCTTGATGGAGTTGTACATTTTGGTCACGCCCAGCTCCAAAGAATCGCAAGCACTGACTACCGGACGACCACTGTGGACTGGAAGATAATCAACGGTGAATCCGCCAATGTCGATAACGCAAGCGTCCGATGCACCCTTAATCTGGCTGTAAACAGTCATCATCGCGCCGAGGCCCTGCACAAAAACGAAGGCATCATCAATCCGAATTCGAAATGGCTGACCATCAAGTTCAAACTCAATCGGACCACGGTTGAGGAAATACTGTCGAAAAGCCTTGTGCATCATGCCGTAGTGGGCGGGCGGCAATCCGATAAGCAGCGTCACCGGGACGGTCTCCCCTGCCCCGACATGCATTCCACTTGCACGAATTTCCTTGGCAATGCCGAAAAGCGTCAAGATAAATGCAGTTTCATCTTTTGTCTTGTCCCGCTGGTAGCCCTTGCGTTTGTCGCTCAGGATATAATACTTGCCTTTGTAGTGCAGAATATCGCTGCCAAAACCCGGGCGTGTGGGGCTTTCCACGATACCCGAGACAAACACTGCGTTTTTGGTCTTGGTCTGTTTATTGCCATTGTCGATACTAATGACCATGGTGGTTGTTTCTCCTCTCTATTTATTTCACTATATTGACATTGTTGTTAGTGTTCGTTTGAAGAAAAGAAGCTGGGATGAAAACAGGAAAATAGCCATTCCAGCTATTATCATTATATCGCTCTTTTATATGTTTGTCAATGTTTTTCGCACTGTTTTGCGACATTTGTTTGCTGTACAGGTTGCAAAAAGCATCGCACATATTCTCACCTGTATCCCGTCCCGTAATCAGTGCAGCGGTTACTGTTTTCAGGTCGATTTCCACCGCAGGTTTCTTCCAGACCGGGTGCCTTTTGAGCTTCTTTACGGCATCACTGCCAGACAGTGCAGAGGCATCAAGCATGTAAAACTTCCGATTCATCATATCAATGCCGAGGAGAATTGCGTTTTCCTTTACAAGGTGGCTGAACTTTTCATCGCGCAGGTGCATCTTCCCTGTTCTGGCCCAGAACTCCGTGCCATCGCACACAAGCTCTACTTTGCGTGGCCCATACTTGCCGAAGCTGACGGTCATGTCGGTCGTGCCCTCTACCTTTCCTGCGGGTAGAATTTCTCTTTTTCGGTCTACACCACTAAGTATTACCTTGCAACCAGCGTCCTCAAGACGCAACGCAATGCTGTTTTCCGCTGTCCAAACAGCCACAAGGTCTGCACCATATTCTTCCGCTGTACGGCTGTCACGCTGGTGTTTACAGGAGGCAAGGTTCGCATACTCTTTCGGATACTGCTTACTATACGGCACTGTACGGTTCTTGTCTACGAGTGCCACTGCACTATTGCCATAGCCAAACTGCCGCGCAACATCTGCGACCGACATACCATAGACTCTCTCATACTGCTCATTGAGGTAATCATACATACGCTGCATAGCCTTCTCCTCCTGTCTCTATTATCTAGTCTACTTATTTCGCACAGTTTAGAAAGAGGCTTACATTCGTTTATTTAATCGTTAATTCGTTTATTTCGACATAAATAAAATAGAAAAAGCGCCCACCGCATATAAGCAGCGAGCGCCGATTGTTTATAATGTGATTCTCCTAATAGCAATTTACAGCAACAAAATATTTTGACTTTTCTGCAAACAAATAGCCTGCCGAGATTTTTCCCGACAGGCATTTGGCGTTTCGCTTTAATTTGCGCGGTTAGCTTCTTCGAGGCGTTCCAGGTCTTCCTTAGTCATATCTTTAAGATTGGTGTTCATGAGCTTATAGAGCTGCGTATTCTTCGGATAGGTATTATCGAAAGGTACGAGGTTCTTGCCAACACTCAGCAAGCCCTGACCGGCTTCACTGCCGGTGATATAAGAGAGCTGTGTATCAGAGAGATTGAGAAGGGTTGCGAGGCTGCTTCTATCGAGCGGAGCCTGCTTCAACATTTCCAAGAACTCAGCGTTACTGAGCATTGAACGACATGTATCGTTGGTCAGGAGGTCCTCGACATTCTGAGTGATGCCAGTGATAATTCCGCCGTACTTACGACTTCTTTTCCATAAGGTCTTTAAGAACTCTGCGGAGTACTCGTCCTTAAATAAGAGGTAAATTTCATCGAAAACGATGTAGGTATTACGGCCTCTAATGCGGTTCTGAACCAATTTGTTCCAAATAGCATTTGTCAGAACACGCATGGCAAGAGGCTTCAAAGAATTGCCGAGGTCTTTGATATCGTACACCGTCATGCGGCAGTGTGCATCTACATCATGAATCGTAGTCTGATGGGAAAACAGGTCAAGTGAACCTTGGGTGTAAATTTCCATCGACAGAGCAAGTTCACGAGCAGCAGGTTCATGGAATGCGGTCAGCTGCTGCTGCAAATCTTTTAGCGTCGGGACCAGGCGCGGGTCAGGATGACCTGCGATGTATCCTTCCATGTAAGGCTGGTAGCAAAGCCGCATCGCTCTATCGGCCAGACTCTGGCAGCCTTGCGGCAGCGGATAGCGGTCTGAGTAGATGGACTGGCACAAGCCGAGCAGAAACGGAAGCTGGTTGGCGAGCGGGTCATTATCCTCGTCGTCAGTATACGGCGGCAAATCCATTGGATTGATGTAATTGTCTTTATCACCCAGCTGGAATCGTTCAACACGGGCAACACGCCCAGTGGTGCTCAACTGATTGAGGGTGTACGCCATAAGTCCGTATTCGCGGTCGGGGTCGAGGACGATGAGGTCGTCCGAAGTCTGCAAGACAACATTCATAATTTCCGCTTTAGCGGCAAAAGACTTACCACCACCAGGAGTCGCGAGAATCCAGCCATTGCCGTTCTGCAAGCTGCGGCGGTCTGCCATGACGAGGTTGTGGGAGACGGCGTTCATTCCGTAATAAAAGCCGTTCCTCATGTTCAGCTCTTGACAGTTAAACGGGAAAAAGACTGCTGCCGTTTCTGTAGTCAGAGTGCGGTGGAGCGCCAGATTATTGTTGCACAGCGGGAGCGAAGAATTAAATCCGTTCTCCTGCTGGAAAGTCAAGGTCTGAATCCCTGCCAGGTGTTTACGGGCCACGGTCTGAATTGTATCAGTCTGCTCATCAAGTTCCTCAACGCTATCGGCAAAGTGGACGATAGTGAGGCAAATCTCGAACAGCTTCTGGTTACGAACCTGCAAGTCATTCAACATCTCGTTTGCTTCACGAGCGTTCAGTTTCAAGTCCTCGCTAATAAGGTCGCCAGAGTAACCTGCCTTGGCAGCACGCTTCTGCGCATCGACCACATTGGAGTTTACATTCGTCAGATGGTTTTTCGTTCTTTTCAGTGCTTCCTCTTGGGGAACGCTCTGGTACTGTACACTGCACAGCATTGAAAAATCGAGGCTGTACAGCTCTGTGTAAAAGTTGGTACTCAACTGAGACGGAATGTGGGCGAGATATTCCACGCGTCCGTAGTTCTTCTCGCCGAAGCGGAAGTGGCTTCCTTTCCATTCCATCGAGTCGGGCCCGATGGCATCTTTGGTACTCAGGCCCATGCGATGAAGACTGTCAAAATCAAATACCTTCTGCCCGTCATCCAATACACGGGTCTTAGCGCCGAAATCATCTTCCGCGCCGCGATTGTAGATGTCGTACAGAATATGCAGTATCTCGGTGCTGGACAGCGGCTCGCAGTCGGCCTTTCCAATCTTGGAGACCAAATTGACAATGCTCGTATCGTACCGTGCAAACTGGACGGCGGCGGCTGCTGCTGACTCAGCTTCAACACTTACAATGAGATATCGGTCAGAGGTAAGGTTCGAGCGGCCCTGTTCGAGCTTCTCGCGAAGCATCGCATTCTCTTCTTCACGAAGGCCGTCAAAGCCATCGTTTTTGTAAGGCATCAGCACATTCTTTTCGAATTCTTTCTTATCATATGCGTGATTGTTAATCACAATCTGGAATTTCTGGTTAGCATCAAAACTGTTGAGAAGGTTACAAAAACGCAGGTACAGTTCCACCTGCTCGGACTCCGCGACCGCGCCGAAATTGAGGTCCTGCATCTTATATGCGTGGCAGAATACCCCATCGTCAGTTTCGATAATCCCTGCATCAGGGTACACCCGTCTGTAGGGCAAAGACTGCTGCACGGTGGTCGGGACTTTGAGTGCTTTCGGCTTCACCTTAATCGAACTCTTGCTATTCTTCTTTTTCATATCTGTCTCTCCTCCTAAGCGATGTCTTAGCCGGAGCGAAAGCTCCGTTGCCTATCCCCCACCCCGTAGCGGTGCATCCTTGTTTAACAGGGGGACTAGCCGCATTTCAGCGGCCATTGTTCACGCGACTCCTTTCAAGGATTCGCTGAACTTTTTTGCTTTCTTTTTCTCTGCCCGTGAGCGCTTATCAACTGCGAGCTGCTGTTTCTGCTTTTCCCTTTTTGCGTAGGTCTTGCAGATGCTGTCATATGGGTTCTCAATCTTGTACTTGCGCCGTGTTGGGCGAAGAACATTGTAATTTAGCCACATCAGAGCGAACTGTTCCATATACAATCCTTGCAGCATCGATTTCGGTACAAAGCCAATCGCCAGTGCTGGGATAGCAGTCACTACGCAGATACCAATGCAAAGGTCCATCGACAAGTAAGGTTTAATGAAAATCCATACGAGGGTGATGATTCCGCCGCCCAGAATCAAGCCAACAACTTGACGCATCGTAAAAGGACCAATAGCAGCAGCGGGCATATCATCGATGTCTTTGGGCATTTTCAAAGCTTGCATCCTATCACACCTCCTTAACCTGCACCGCAGATTTCTTTCGCAAAGCTGCCGGATTTACCGATAACGCCCACCATTGCAAACAGCAGAACGAAATTAGCAATGATGCTGTGAGATGACTCGGTGGAAACTGCACTGCTTATCATTCGGAAGCAAATCATACCACCTACGATAATGACGCCCTGCAAACAAACCGCTAAGAACGAATGCAGGTATCGAACTGCTGTCGGGTTTGGACCACCGGCGTAACAGTCAGCCAAAGGAAGCGGAGCAAAAAACACCAAAATATATAGCTGGATTGTCCGCATATAGCAAATAACCTGAATGTAGAGGTAGCAAACCTTTACGGCTAGGGATGCGATGAACAGCGACATATACTCCATCAGCCGTGAGAAGACGCCGGTGTTGGCATTTACGCGGTCAATAAACTGCTGGTCCACAATTGCCGCTGGCAGTTCACCGCTCCCTGCTGCATCAAGAATTTTCTGACCAAGCGCTGAACCGATATCAATGAAACCTGAGAGCAAATCGTACCCATATGCCATCAACGCGGCTGCGGCAATCAGCATGATGCCGGACTTGATAAAAGCATCTGTATTCCAGCGGCCTTCCTGCGCTTCTCGAAGCATGTTGACCACAAAAAACGCAACGCTCAAAGAAAGTGCGATAGAAAACACAACGCCGTACATCTTTTCGAGGATACCTTCGTTATCAATCCAGACCTTACGCAAGGTCGAGCCGGGAGCAAGGATTGCATTGTTCTGGACATCCGCCCCAAAGCCGCTTTCGCCGTTAATTTCGCTCAAAAGATTATTGAACTGGTCTTTCATCAACCCAGAAGTGATGTACTCGGTTACTCCGGTATCACCACCGCCGTCATCTTCTGCATAAGCTATTGTGCCCGTCATGCACACCAGCGTGACAACCGTTACGAGAATCGCAAGGAAACGCCGCGTCTTATTTACTACACACACATAAAATCTCTCCCTCCTGTTTTTCTCGCAGCTTCAGCCGGTCTAACCGTTCTGACCGTTGCCCACATCTGCCCCGTGGAGGCACTGCGCATTGAGATGCAACCCAGCAGTTAAGCTGGGCATTGAAAAACGGGCGGGCTTTGTTTCCCACCCGCTTCTCTTCCCTTTCGGGAAGTTTGTTCTTGCCGTTAAGAGGGCATGACGACCGTAATGCCAATCTTGGAGAGCAGGACGCTTGCAAGGCCCTTCAAGCCAATCAATACGATACCGACGACCATTAGCTGCGTGGCACGGCTCTTGGCTTCTGCGTCATCGTTCTTCAGGGACATCACCAACTGAAAGAGGCCCCACACCGCCAAGATAATGCCAATGTACATGGCTACGGTAAAAATAATACCGAGAACGGAGCCCATGATTTCCTCAATCGAAATTCCGTCCGGATTGATTGCACACATAACAGGTGCAACCGTCATCATTGCGCTCATTGCAGCAGCGGTGCAAGATGCCTTGCTCAGCTTCTTCTTGCTGATGCCGCTGGTCATGGCAGAAACTACATTTGCGACCTTTTCCTTCACGGCAGCGACCGCCTCTGCAACCTTTTTTTTCTTCAGAAGACGCGTAAAAATTGCCATATAACATCACTCCTTCTTGTGAATGCTTCCCCCACTGTCACTGGCAATTTGTGACCGTGGTTAATATAATCGTCTGAGATTATCAGCCAGAACAACTTGTTCTGTTGCCCGCTGCGACCCGCGTGGAGGGTATCTCATCTCGCAGCAGACCGTGAACCCGACGAAAAATTCACGGTCAAGGGAAGTTACCTTCCCGAAAAGCAGCTCGGAGGAAGTTAAGCTGCTATGGAGCACCCGACAGGATTTGAACCTGCAATGCCGGGGTTAGGGACCCGGTGTGTTATCCGTTACACTACGAGCACATAAAAAAAGAGTGAACAAGATACGCTGCCAGCCTTAGCAGCTTCACTTGTTCACTCTAGTTCTTAAATCTTACACATCACTGCGCAAGCAGCATACCGTATTTTGCGATACGCCCCACCTGCCCGAAAGCAGCGTGGTTTCAGAAAAAGCGGGTATCGGAATCTATCAATTTTCCGGTCCACTTCATTTCTGAGCCAGCGGGAGTATATTCTATATTTCCCACTAAATTTATTTTACCACAGTCTAACAATTATGTCAATAGCTTTTGCACATTATTTCAAAAATCTTCCGCATCATCAGGGGGCATAAAGCTGCTTCCATTCAGCTCGCCGTCGCTATCGAGAGCTACATCTTGTGCAAAGGGGTCGCCCTCCGCATCGTCCTCCTCTGCATTCTCAGGAGGCTCCAAAGAATCTACCTCTACGACAAGCTCCTCTTCGTCCCGCAAAATCAGTTCCTTGCAGTCAGCAATCGCGTCTTCCAGGCTGTACCCTTCAATGCCGTCACGGAATTCAAAGTCAGAATCGAAGTTATCCGTTGCAGGTGCATAAGCTTCAAAGAATTCCTCCTGCATGTTCTGATTCTTCTTTTCGACTTCCTCTGCATCCTGCGGGGTCAGGCATTTATGGCCTGCGAGACTTACAGCAATAGGCTGCTGCTCTTTCTTCTTGTCATCCCGGAACTTCGCAATATCCTTGTTACTTCTGCACCGATTCTTTTCACGCTTTTTGCTTACCTCGGCCTGCTGCGCTGCCACCATTTTTTGCTGTTTCTCCCGCTCCATATAAATCTGACGGAACGGGTAAATCTGTTTCTTATCCGCGTCACCGGTGAGGTGGTAATTGGGATGCTTCGGGTAATCGTATTTCTTGTCCATGAAAGCTCGGAGAGAGCGAATCAGAACAATTTCACAGGAGTTATCCAAGATACCGATTTCGTCCTGAGTCATGAGGTCACGGCCCTGCTGGCTGAAATTCTTGTTGGAGCCGCCCTTGCCGCCGATACTTCTTCCGTGGCTCATACCGGTAATGGTAGTCTTACCGAGGCTTTCGGAAATCCACTTGGCGGTCTCTGCGCCACGGCCACCGAGGAAAATGGTGGTATCAGCGTTGTCCATGATACCACCGTAGGTATCCTTGTACATGGATTTAAGCTGCGAGAGCGACTGCAGAATAACGGACGCTGAGATGTTATAGCTGCGGATAACGGCAAAGACCTTATCAAAATTCGGAATCTCACCGATGTTCGCGAACTCATCAAGAAGGAAACGCACTGGAGTCGGCAGGAAGCCATTGTATTCTTTTGCTGCGTGGCGCATCAGAGAATCAAACAGCTGGGTGTACATAAGAGCAACCAAGTAGTTGAAGGAGGTATCACTGGCGGAAACCACGCAAAACAGAGCAACCTTCCTGTCGCCAATATGCGTCAGGTCAATATCATCAGTGCTCGTCAGGTTTGCAATCTTTGGCATCTGGAAATCAGCCAAGCGGACGCCCGCGCTGATAAGAATAGATTTTGCAGTTTTGCCCGCTGCCATCTGGTAGATTTTGTACTGACGCACTGCAAGGTCAGGAACATACTCGACACCGTTCTCCCGCGCATCACGCTCAGTATCGACTTCGAGAGTCTTGAACATAATATCCAGCGTGGAAAGAGCTTTGGGGTTTGCTTCATCGACTTCTGCATATTCCAGCATCCGAATGACATTGCCCCAGTTCTGGTCCTTTTTCGGGCAGCGATGATACAAATACAGACAGAGTGCGGTGAGCAATGCGGTCTCGGACTTTTCCCAGAAGGGGTCTCCGGAGCCTGAACCACGAGGATTCGTATTGCTGATAACCGTCTTCACCATTTTCTTGACATCGGTATCATCTTCGAGGTAGCAAAACGGATTGTAATGGTCACTGTACTGCATCTCCACAGTATCAAAGACCTTGATTTCGTATCCTTCCTTCGCAAGAGCGCCACCGATGGTTTCAAGCAGCTCCCCTTTCGGGTCTGTAACCACATACGAAGCATTCATCTGCAGCAGATTCGGCTTAACAAAGAAGCGGCTCTTACCACTGCCAGAACCGCCGACGACGAGGATGTTATTGTTGAGCCTTGTCTTTCGGCCATCCATTGACAATCTGATGTTCTGGCTAAGAATCATGTTGTTACTCTTACCGTCCGGCGCAAAGTTTGGTTTGCCGATGGGGTCAGAATATTTCTTGTTATAGCCCTTGATGTCCTCGTTCCACTTGGCACTGCCAGCTTCAATACCAGCAGCATCGTGGTGGTTTCGCTGCTCATCAATGTAGAAGTAAGCAGCCACACAAAACGCGGCCATCGTCACACCGCCAAGTGCATCAAGGTTGATGGCGACATCAAAAGGGTTGTGCATGATATGGGAACTGACAGCATTGATTGCAGCGAGCAGTTCAATATCAGGATTCTCCTGCATGATTGCCGTCGCGTGCATCGTAACAAAAATCAGCATCAGATACCGAACACAATATACTCGACCGTATTTTTCTTTTTCGGTTTCATGGGTAATCACCTGCCTCACAGCTCCCTGCTGTCGGTTCCATATCGAACGGTCTCTTGCTGCTCTTTCAAGCTGCGAGAGATTTCTTCGTCACGCTGGTTCTCGGTGCGTTCGGAGTATTTCTCATGCACTTCAATTTTCTTATTGTTGAGGTATTCAGCAGCGGCTGCTGCATGGGCAATGCCTTCCTCGTATCGGTCGTTCTGACATTCGGTCTGGAAAAACTGAGTATAAGAGATAGTCGGGTCCGTCATCGGATTCTCGTGCTGCAAAGAGTAAGAGTTGTCAAGGGAAAGCTTCAAGTCGTAAACATCACGCGCCTGCTGCTCCTTGGCGTTTGTTTCTTCGACAACCCGTTCTGCCGCACTGGGACCAGACGGGATAATTTCCTTGCGATTGGCAATAATCGCATCACGCTGTGCGGATTCCCATTCTTTTTGATTTACAGCAACAGGATTTTTTAATTCTGCAACTGCTTTCAAGCTGCGTTTGTAGCAATCGGGTACACTGCGCTGTACGGTGCTGACCACCTTGTTGTCCTTGTACATCTCGACGGAATCTGCTGTCAGATGTAGATAGCTTCCGGGCTGGTCCTTGGAAACGATGAAATACTCCTGCTCCAAATCCTCCCGTGTAAGGATTGCTCGGCTGCTCTCACGGCCTGCAATGCGATACTCAATTTCCTCCCGTACTTTGGGCCCCTGCTCGCCGGTCAACTGCCAGCCCATGTTCTTCAAGATGTCGTCCATCTTTGCTTTGTCGTTGAACAGAATCTTGCAGACACTTCCATCCTCTACTGCAACGGCAGCAAACTGAAAATTCTTCTGTGCTGCATAGTGCCGGATGAGTTCCAACTCCACCATATCGATGCCTTCGATGGAATACACGCCCTTGCCTGCATACTTTTCAGTGAAGCGCTCCGGGGACATTTCGGTTTCGAGCTTGCGTGCCTCAATCAGCATCTTGATAGCCTCTTCGACCTTCTCAGAATCACAATCCCTGTACCGGATACAATAGCTGTCATCGCCAACCACAGTTGCCGTGATAAACGGGGTATTCTGATTTTTCATCTGCTCGGCGAAATCAAGGTAGTCGCTCTTGTGGACAAATACGGTCTTCATCTTCCCGCCCTTGTCCATATACTTCTGAAACTCTTTCGTGATTCCATAGCTGTCCAGCAGTTTGTGCTTCTCGCGTTCCGCTTCGCCTTTTTGCAGCTCGCTTGCCGCTGCACCTGCACCCTTTTCCATTGCTGTTACCATGATGTTCAGCATCTTACTTGCCGCACGGTTCATCTTTTGGTTCGCGTCAGCGGTAACTGCATCACCATTCAAAGCCATATTATCAGCTCCTCTCTCTTTGGCCTATAATATAATTTTAACGCTAAATTGTCGTTTTGTCAATATCATTGACATATTTATTAGCTGAATGAGGAGTCTTTTTTGCCCTTGCAGTTATCTGCTTCGCCTGCCTGCTGCTGTACCCTCGCCTGACAAAAGCCCTCCGGCTTGAAAAATACCATATTTTTGATTTTTTAAGCGTAAATTTCTATTGATTGCTGATTTCTCACAGTGAGACCCCCTACTAGCTACGCATTGAGTGCTGATTTCTCACACCTATAATAAAAATAGGCAGAGAGAAGGGAGGAGAGAGAGCAGCGGGGGGGCTCGGAGCGGGCAGTGGCGGATGGCTTTTCATGGCAATCTAAAAGGCACAGCTAAGGTTCGAAAGCACTGGTAAACAAGGCGTTACAACTGCTTCAAAGACCATGGGCTAAAGAATTGTTTTTGAAGTTGGCATAAGGAATGCTAAGGCTCATGACTTTGACTCGTTTTGGCAGCGTACAGTAATGCATCGCAGGGATTCGAGCTATGCGGACGGTATCGTCATAATGCGCACGATGGAATGAAGTGTCCCAAAATTCAAAAAACGGTGCCTTAACCCTCTTCTTCCTCTCCCCCTTTTTTGGAATGGGCGTTAGGGCTTGCGTAACTGCTGCTGCATAAGGTGGGTTTAAGGGCAGGATGGCTTAAGAGCAGCTACAGGATAAGCGTATCATGCGGCGAGAAGCATTATGCAAACGACACTCCTGTGTTCACATGGAACAAGCAATGGGCACTGCTATGCAACAGGCTGTGGTCATGCTATGCGATTATGCAAACACACACGCCAGCGAAGAGACATCGTACAAAAGCAGCAGCAATATGAACACGCCAAGCTTCATACGGACACCAGGACATCAATGCCGAGCGAGAAGGTATTATGCAAAAGTAGATAAGCACCCCGCCAAGTAGAGCACTACATTAGCCAGGCAGAAGTATGCCACGCCCTAATGCTTCATCCAGAACGGGAAAGCTTGTATTGCAGCACTCACATGGGCGTTATGCCTCCCACCTCTGTGCTGGCAGGAAACAAAACAGTATGCACCGTAGGAATGTCAGGAAAACAAAGCAAGTGCCTATGTATGAGTCATGGCGAGAACATACCACATCATCAAGTGTGAACTTCTCCGCTTGCACTCCTCATTCGATGGGCACGAGCAATGCTGTTTGTACGGGGCCTAAATGAACCAGCTTTCGCTTTGCAGCCTTTATCCAGCTGCCTGTTTGAGAGACCACTCCCCTCCCCTTCCGTTGTTTCATCCAGAACGGAAAAACCTTCAACAAGTGTACCAGTTTAAGTGTTGTCCTCACACCTTGCCTCAACACCAGAAAACAATGTCATGCTGTATAAAGCCAAACATGAGTTTTTTTCAGGGCTGCCATCCAACATGGGTAAGTTTTCAAACCATCCGGGTACAGTGCTACATCGGTATTTCTTGACATACGCTTTTACGAGTTCTGACATTTGAACCATGAGATTTTTTCTGAGGCAAACTGTTGAGGAGGGTAAAAAATGCAGCGGTCAATTCAAGAGTGAGAGCTTTTTCACGCACACTTTGAATATAGTACAATCATTTTGTATAATTCGTAGCAAATTATACGGCCTGTATTTACGATTAAGACATCTTGCTTGCTCAAGAGTTCACTAACAAGCGAATGATTCTCTGCTCGGATGAATGGCATCGGTTCATAATCGACATTCATGGTCTTTGTGGTTGGCATTTCCCATGTGGCAATTTGTATCCCAACAGAAAGGATTTTACCGTTTTCTACCGTTCAGCGGAAAATTTCTCATCGTTAAAAGTCACTTTGTCACGGATAACACCATCTTTTTGGCGCTGATTCGTTATATAAATTTTACTTCC
>ERZ772872.1744-NODE-1744-length-18928-cov-5.168813_pt1 | contig 18928 bp, 17 predicted proteins | sample MGYA00512132_ERZ772872 | MGnify/ENA primary metagenome ERZ772872 (study PRJEB29015, sample SAMEA2737724) | human gut metagenome | biome: human gut; feature: human-associated habitat; material: faeces | place: China | collected 2012 ...
GTGGGCAAGTCCAGCCTCACCAACGCCCTGGTGGGGGAGAAGATCGCCATCGTCTCCGACAAGCCCCAGACCACCCGCAACCGGATTTACGGCGTGGTGAACCGGGGAGACACCCAGTATGTGCTGCTGGACACCCCGGGCCTGCACAAGCCCCGTTCCCGGCTGGGGGACTATATGGTGAAGGTGGTGCGGGAGAGCCTGGAGCAGGTGGAGGCCGCCCTGCTGCTGGTGGAGCCCATCGCCCATGTGGGGGAGCCGGAGAAGATCCTGCTCCAGCGCATCCAGGAGGAGCACCTGCCCTGCGTGCTGTGCATCAACAAGATCGACACCGTGGAGAAAAAGGACGACCTGCTGGCGGTGATCGCGGCCTACAGCCAGGCCTTTGACGGCTTCGACGCCATTATCCCCATCTCCGCCCGGACCGGCGACGGCCTGGAGGACCTGATGGCCCAGCTGCAGACCTATGCCGCGGAAGGCCCCCAGCTGTTCCCCGACGGCATGACCACCGACCAGCCCGACGCCCAGGTCTGCGCCGAGATTCTGCGGGAGAAGATGCTGCTGTGCCTGGACAAGGAGATCCCCCACGGCACGGCGGTGGAGGTGACCCGCTTCACCGAGCGGGAGGACACCGGCATCATCGACCTGGACGTGACCATCTACTGCGAAAAGGCCAGCCACAAGGGCATCATCATCGGCAAGCACGGGGATATGCTCAAGCGCATCAGCTCCCTGGCCCGCCGGGACATCGAAAAGTTCATGGGCGCCAAGGTGTACATGGAAACCTGGGTAAAGGTCAAGGAAAACTGGCGGGATAATGTGAATTTTATCCGCGCCAGGGGATATGACGAGCAGTGACTTCTTCCCATCGGCCATGCTGTGCCAGTTTTCTTGCGGCGTCAGCCGCTCGCCGCTCTGCGGCGTAAATTCAAAGAATTTCTGCCGGCGGAATTCATTTCCGCCGCAGCAGATGGTATGAGGGGTCCCCGGTCAGATATCATCTGACTGGGGCAAACTGGCGGGATAATGTGAATTTCATCCGCGCCAGGGGATATGACGAGCAGTAATCCCCCCTCCAAAAGCTTCCACTCATGACGCCGCCGGAAAAGCGGCAAGCTATGGGCGGAGGTGAAAAGCCATGGAGGAGCGCTGGGCCCTGTTCTGGGCCACCGGAGCGCCGGAGGCGTACTTGCTGTATAAGGAGGCGGCTGAATGCAGCCGGAACGATTCGTAACGTGCGGCCTGGTGCTGCGGGAAACGGTGACCCGGGACGCGGACAAGATCCTCACCGTGCTGACCCCGGACCGGGGCAGGCTCTCCGTGATCGCCCGGGACAGCAAGCCTGATTTGGGCGGTAAAGCCGAAGACCCGGCGCAAGGGCAGCCGCGTGGCCGCGGCCTGCCAGCTGCTGGCCTATTCGGAGATGACCCTCTATGAAAAGGGCCGGTGGACCATGCTGGACGCGGCGGACACCATCGAGCTGTTCGACGGCCTGCGGCAGGACCTGACGGCCCTGAGCCTGGCGGCCTACTTCGCCGAGCTGACGGAGGCGGTGTCCGACGGCTGCGGCGGCGACGTGCTGCCCCTGCTGCTCAACGCCCTGTACGCCCTCAGCGCCCTGAAAAAGCCGCCTCAGCTGGTGAAGCCCGCGTTTCAGTTCCGGCTGATGGCCCTGGCGGGCTATGAGCCCATGGCCGACGGCTGCGCCCTGTGCGGCGCGCCCCAGCCGGAAAATCCCATGCTGGACGTGGTCCACGGGGTGGTCCACTGCGGCAAATGCCGGGAAAAGGGGGGACTGTCCCTGCCGCTGACGGCGTCGGGCCTGGCGGCCCTGCGATACGTGCTCTACGGCGACCCCCGGCGGCTGTACAGCTTTTCCCTGCCGCCGGAGGGACTACGTGCCCTGAACCATGCGGCGGACGCCTACGTTTCCGCCCAGCTGGAGCGCAGCTTCCGTACCCTGGACTATTACAAGACCATTCTTCCGCAAGAGGAAACGAAATATGAGTGAATTATTTGAAAAATCCATCCGCACCCTGGAGCTTCCGGCGGTGCTGGAAAAGCTGGCGGCCAAGGCCGTCAGCCAGGCGGCCAAGGACCGGTGCCTGAAGCTGACCCCCTCCACGGACGTGGAGGAGGTGCTGCGGCTGCTGGACGAGACCGATGCCGCCAAGGAGCGGCTGGGGCTCCACGGCAGTCCGTCCTTCTCCGGCGTGAAGGACGTATCCGCCGCCCTGACCCGGGCGGACCACGGCGGTATGCTGAACACCCGGGAGCTGCTGGACATCGCCGGCGTCCTCACCGCCAGCCGCCGGGTGTCGGATTACGACGCCCAGCGCCAGGGGGAGGAGACGGTGCTGGACCGCCTGTTCACCTCCCTGCACACCAATAAATACTTAGAGGAGCAGATCCGCTCCGCCATTCTGGACGAGGAGACCATCGCCGACACCGCCAGCAGTGAGCTGGCGGACATCCGCCGGAAAATGCGGCTGGCCGCCTCCAAGGGCCGCCAGATTCTCCAGCGCATCATCTCCTCGCCGTCCTATGCCAAGGTGCTGCAGGAGGCCCTGATCACCCAGCGGGACGGCCGGTTCGTGGTGCCGGTGAAGGCCGAGTGCAAGGGCAGTATGCCCGGCCTGGTCCACGACATCTCCTCCTCCGGGGCCACGTTGTTTGTGGAGCCCATGGGCGTGGTGCAGGCCAACAACGAGCTGAAGGAGCTGGAGGCCCGGGAGCAGAAGGAGATCGACCGCATCCTGCGCCAGCTGTCCGCCGCCTGCGCTGCCCAGATGGAGAACATCCTCTGGGACTATGACATTCTGGTGCACCTGGACGTGATCTTCGCCCGGGCACAGCTGAGCTATCAGCTCAACGCCAGCCGTCCGGAGGTCCGCCGCCGGGGCGGCGTGACACTGCGCCGTGCCCGGCACCCCCTGCTGGACCAGGCCAGGGCCGTGCCCATCACCGTGGAGCTGGGCCAGCAGTTCGACACCCTGGTGATCACCGGCCCCAACACCGGCGGCAAGACCGTGACCCTGAAAACCATCGGCCTTCTGTGTCTGATGGCCCAGTGCGGCCTGCATATCCCTGCCGACAGCGGCAGCGCCGTGCGTGTATTCCACCGGGTGCTGGCGGATGTGGGCGACGAGCAAAGCATCGAACAGAGCCTGTCCACCTTCTCCGCCCATATGTCCAACATCGTGCAGATTCTGCGGGAGGTGGACGACCAGAGCCTGCTGCTGTTTGACGAGCTGGGAGCCGGTACGGACCCCATCGAGGGCGCGGCCCTGGCCATTGCCATCATCGAAAGCGCCCGCAGTCAGGGGGCGCTGATCGCCGCCACCACCCACTATGCCGAGCTGAAAACCTTCGCCATGACCACGGCGGGGGTGGAAAACGCCAGCTGTGAGTTCGACGTGCAGACCCTGCGCCCCACCTACCGACTGCTGATTGGCATCCCCGGCAAGTCCAACGCCTTCGCCATCTCCCGGCGGCTGGGGCTGGACGAGTCCGTGATCCAGGCCGCCCAGCAGCAGATGGACAGCGACTCCGTCCGCTTCGAGGACGTGCTGACCCAGCTGGAGGAGAAGCGCCAGCGGCTGGAGAAGGCCCAGGCCGAGGCGGATCGCCTGTGGCGTCAGCGGGAGGAGGACGCCCGAAAGGCCCGGACCTTCCGGGAGCAAATGGAAAAAGCCAAGGACAACGCCCGCACCAAGGGCGAGGCCGAGGCCAAGCGCATCGTGCGCCAGGCCCAGGCCCAGGCCGACGAAATTTTCGCCCAGTTGGACCAGCTGCGCCGCCAGCAGCAAAAGCAGATCAACTTCCAGGAGCTCAACGACGCCAAGGCCGCCGTGCGGCACAGTCTGAACCAGGCCCAGGAGGCCCTGCACCTGCGCAGCGAGCCCCAGGAGCCTGCCTATGCCCCCAGCCGCCCCATCGAGGTAGGGGACCTGGTGGAGCTGCCCGGGGTGAAAATGGCCGCCTCGGTGCTGGCCGTCAACAACGACGGCACATTGCTCCTGCAGGCGGGGAAGATGAAGATGACCGTCAAGGCCCAGCAGGTGCGCCTGCCGGAGGGCCAGCCCAAAAAGAAGCCCGCCGCGCCGTCCTCCGGCAGCAGCGCCAAGCTGAATCTGCAATCCCGGGCCGCCTCGGAGCTGGACATCCGGGGTTATGAGACCCTGGAGGCCGAAAGCGTGGTGGAGAATTACATCGACAGCGCCGTGATGGCAAAGCTGGGCACCGTGACCATCATCCACGGCAAGGGCACCGGCGCCCTGCGCAAGGCGGTCCACGAGATGCTCAAGCGGAACAAGGCCGTCAAGAGCTTCCGCCTGGGCCGCTATGGCGAGGGAGAGGCCGGCGTAACGGTGGTGGAGCTGAAATAACAGACGGAGTTTGTGGATTCTGCCAAAAGGGCCAAACTTTTTTTCAGGCCCCGCTTCAAGAATTTGTAGCTTTGGATATTGCTTTCTTTCCCCGTTTCGGTATAATATTATAGTGTGAGAGAAGTATGTCCCCGCATTTTGCGAAAATGCTTCATAAAAGGAGTGCAATGGAATGTTTACACAGGAAGTTACCGTGAACAATGAGGTGGGCCTGCACGCCCGGCCTGCTACCTATTTTATCCAGAAGGCCAACGAGTTCAAAAGCGGCATCTGGGTGGAGAAGGAGGAGCGCCGGGTCAACGCCAAGAGCCTGCTGGGCGTTCTGTCCCTGGGCATCGTGAAGGGCACCGCCATCACCCTGATCGCCGACGGCCCCGACGCCAAGGAGGCCGTGGAGGCCCTGGCGCAGCTGGTGGACAATCAGCTGGGCGAGTAAAAACGAAATAACCGGAAAACACCGGAGGGACGGCTGTCCCTCCGGTGTTTGTTTTCCTACCTCAGTTCAGCATATCCGCGTTGGTGTCGAACAGCTGGCGGATGCGGTCCCGCAGAGCCCGGTGGGTCGGCTCCGTCAGCTCCGGATCCTGGGCCATCAGCTGCCGGGCCGCCGTCTGGGCCTCGTCCAGAAGCCGCATGTCGCAGCTCAGGTCCGCGATCTTCATGGCCGGCAGGCCGTGCTGCCGCTGGCCGAAGAAGTCGCCGGGCCCCCGCAGCCGCAGGTCCTCCTGGGAGATGACGAAGCCGTCGTTGGTTTGGGTCATCACCTTCAGTCGGGCCCGGGTTTCCTCGTTCCGGCTGTCCGACAGCAGGATGCAGTAGCTTTTGGCCTTGCCCCGGCCCACCCGGCCCCGCAGCTGGTGCAGCTGGGACAGGCCGAACCGGTCGGCGTTTTCCACCACCATACATGTGGCGTTGGGCACGTCCACGCCCACCTCCACCACGGTGGTGGATACCAGGATGTCGCTTTCCCCGGCGGCAAAGGCTGCCATGACCCTTTCCTTCTCCTTGGGCTTCATCTTTCCGTGGAGCACCGCCACCCGCAGGTCCGGAAACACCTGCTCCTGCAATTGCCTGGCGTAGGCCGTCACGGCCTTGCGCTCATCGGGGATCTGGTCCGGCTCCCCCACCAGGGGGCACACCACGAAGATCTGCTGTCCCGCCGCCGCCAGCTTCCGGATAAAGGCCTGGACCCGGGGCCGGTAGCTCTCTCCCAGGGCGAAGGTGTCCACCTTCTGCCGCCCCGGCGGCAGCTCGTCGATCACCGACACGTCCAGGTCGCCATAGATCACCAGGGCCAGGGTCCGGGGGATAGGCGTGGCCGACAGCACCAGCAGGTGGGGGTCCTCCGCCTTCTGGGACAGGGCCGCCCGCTGGTTCACGCCGAACCGGTGCTGCTCGTCCGTTACCACCAGGCCCAGCTTCTGATACTGCACGTCCTCCGTCAGCAGGGCGTGAGTGCCGATGCACAGATCAATGGTCCCATCCGCCAGCCCTGCCAGGATCTCCCGCCGTTCCCTGGCCCGGGTGGACCCGGTCAGCAGGGCGCATCGGATGGAAAACCGCGCCAGCAGCGGCGCCAGACCCTGATAATGCTGCCGGGCCAGAATTTCCGTGGGGGCCATCAGTGCCGTCTGCCACCCGTTTTCCACGGCGAACCAGATACACGCCGCCGCCACCATGGTTTTTCCGCTGCCCACGTCCCCCTGGCACAGGCGGTTCATGGGCTTGCCGGACACCATGTCCCCCACGGCGTCGGCAATGGCCCGCCGCTGGGCCCCGGTCAGGGCGAAGGGCAGCCGCCGGTAAAAGGGCTCCATATCCATGGGATGGCACGCGGGTCCCGCCACATCCCGCCGCCGCTGCCGCAGCAGCTGCAAGCCGCAGGTCAGAAGAAACAGCTCCTCAAACACCAGCCTCCGCCGGGCCACCTCCAGGGCCTCCGGCGACGACGGAAAGTGGATGTTCTCATAGGCGTAGTTCACATAGCACAGGCTGTGGGCCTGGCGGATGCCGTCGGGCAGCACATCCGGCAGCAGCTCCCGGCAGGCGTCCAGCCCCTGCCGGGCTGCCCGGGCCATAAGCCCCTGGGTCACTCCGGCGGTCAGGGGATAGATGGGCATAATGCGTCCGGTGACCTGCTGCCGCCCCTCCGGCTCGAACAGGGGGTTGATCATCTGCCTGTGCCGCAGATCGTCCTCCACCCTGCCGAAAAACACATACGTCTCCCCCATGTGCAGGGAACTGCCCAGATGCTGGGCGTTGAAAAAAACCAGATCCATGGACCCGCTGTCGTCCACCACCCGGGTCTTGACCAGGGTGCGCCCTCCGGCAATGCGGCGGGGCGTGGGGTCTGCCGCCACCATACCCCGGACGCACACGCATTCCCCGGCCGTCAGCTCCCGGATGGGCCGGACGGCGGTCCGATCCTCATACCCCCGGGGGAAATAGGAGATCAGGTCCCCCAGGGTCACGATGCCCAGCTTTTCCAGGGCATTGGCCCGGACCTCACCGATGCCCTTGATATACCGCACGTTGGTGCCCAGGTCTGCCATAAGACCGCCTCCTTCGTCCTTATTTCCGGCGGTAGGTCACATATTGGAACGACACGCCGCCGGAGGTATACATTTCGCTCCGTTCCGCTTCTGTCCACCCGCTGTCCCGGGACAGATCGGGAAAAAACGCGTCGGCCTGGGGCGCGGCGAAAATCCTCGTCAGATACACGGTGCTGCACCGGGGCAGCAGCTGGCGGTACACGCTTTCCCCGCCGATGACCACCGCGTCCTCCGGCACCTCCGCCAGGTCATGGATCACCTCCGTCCCCGGGGCGGTGAAATCCAGATCCCGGGTCAGCACCAGGTTCCGCCGGTCCGGCAGGCCCCGGCCCCCGGGGAGACTCTCCAGGGTCCGGCGGCCCATGACCACGGTTTTCCCCAGGGTCAGCTGCCGGAACCGCCGCAGGTCCTCCCGGATGTGAAACAGCAGAGCCCCCTCCCGGCCGATGCCGCCGTTTTCGCAGACGGCTGCAATGGCGATCATTCCTCGTCCTCCCCGTGGGGACGCCACAGCCACACCACCTGCTCCGGGGCCGGAGTCAGCCCCAGCTTTTTCTGCAGGGCGTGGGAGGCGGGGTTGTCCTCATACACATGGCAGAAGGGGGTCCAGCCCCGCTCCAGGTGCCACCGGATCAGCCAGCCCTCCAGGGCCATGGCCAGGCCCCGGCGGCGATACTCCGGCAGGACCTCTAAAATGCCCATGCTGCCCTCGTGGTGCATACCGATGAAAGCCGCCAGCTGCCCATCTTCAAACAGGCCCCACAGCTGCCCCGCCTCCATCCGGCTGCGCAGATATGCCGCCTCGTCGTCCTCCGGGTGATAGTGGGCGGCGCACAGGGGGAGGTATTCCTCCGTTATAGGCCGCACCTCCGCGGCGGGGACCCGGGGCGGCTGGCTTTCGCCATAGACCCACTGGGTGCAGGGGACGCCCTTTTTCAGGCCAAAGGCCCGGGCCACCTCGTCACTGGCCCCCTGGGGGACGCAGAAAAGCCCCCCGTTTTCCAGCCCCAGGCGGCGCAGAAGCGCCGCCAGAGCCGGTCCGTCGGCGATATCGCTCATGACCAGGTGGTCATTCCGGACCACGCTGCCCTCCGGGCCCCGGTACAGCAGATGTTCCTCCCCTTTTCGCAGCAGCACCTGATCCACGTTGGCGCTGTTCCATTGGTTATACATACGGATTCTCCCTCTTTCCTTAGTGGTGTCTTTTCCCCCTATTATACCTTCTGTCGAGGGAAATGTAAACTTCCTTTCCGGTGGGAAACGTGCTATACTGGGGAAAACCCTGAAAGGAGGGTCGCCATGACCAAGGATGAGCTGCGGCAGAAGGCCAACGATCTGCCTCTGGCCCCGGGGGTCTATCTGATGATGGACAAAACCGGTAAGGTGATCTATGTGGGCAAGGCCAAAAAGCTGAAAAACCGCGTCAGCCAATATTTCCAGGACACTGCCTCCCACAATGAAAAGACCCGGGCCATGGTGTCCCAGGTGGATCATTTCGATACCATTTTCGTGTCCACGGAGTTCGAGGCCCTGATCCTGGAGAACTCTCTCATCAAGCGCCACATGCCCCGGTACAACATCCTGCTGAAGGACGACAAGGGCTATCCCTTTGTGCGGCTGGACGCCGACGCGGCCTATCCCCGCTTCTCCCTGGTGGGAAAGGCCGCTGACGACGGCGCGAAATATTTCGGTCCCTTCGGCGGCCGGCGGGAGACCCGGCTGGCCATCGAGGCGGTGTGCGGCGCCCTGCACCTACCCACCTGTGCCCGCCAGTTTCCCCGGGACATCGGCAGGGAGCGGCCCTGCCTGAACCACCACATTGGTCGCTGCGACGGCTTCTGCCGCCCGGACGGCCCCGGTCAGGCGGAGTATCAGGCCCGGATCCGCCAGGCGGTGCGGATCTTCAGCGGCCACTACCGCCAGCTGACGGCGGAGCTGCGCCAGGAGATGGAGCAGGCGGCGGAGGAGCTGAACTTTGAAAAGGCCGCCGCCCTGCGGGACCGCATCCGGGCCATCTCCGTGCTGGGCAAGACCCAGCAGGTCATCGCCGGAGTCTGCGCCGACACGGACGTGTGGGGCGTGTACCCGGGCCAGGTCCGCTGCGGCAGCGCCGTGCTGCACATTGAGGACGGCAATCTTCTGGGCCGGGAGGTGGAGGTGTTCTCCGCCGCCGCCGACCAGGAGGAGGCGGACATTCTCTCCGCCGTGCTGAGCCAGTATTACCTGGACCGCCAGGCCCTGCCCCGAGAGATTCTGGTGCCCTGCGAGCTGGAGGATATGGACACCTTCGCTGCCCTGCTGACAGGCCGGGCCGGGCACCGGGTGATCCTGCGGGTGCCCCAGCGGGGGGAGCGGGCGGAGCTGCTGCGCATGGCCCGCCGCAACGCCCGGGAGGAGGTGGAGCGCATCACCTCCGACGCCGAGCGCACCGGCAAGACCTTAGAGCAGCTGGGAGCCCTGGCCGGGCTGGCGGAGGCTCCCCGGCGGCTGGAATCCTACGACATTTCCCACACCGCCGGGCAGGACATGGTGGCCTCCATGGTGGTGTTCGCGGACGGACGGCCCCTGAAGCGGGACTATCGCCGGTTCCAGGTAAAGACTCTGGACCACGCCGACGACCTGCGGGCCATGGAGGAGGTGCTGGAGCGCCGGTTCCGGCGGTATCTGGAGGGGGACGAGCACTTTGCCCCCCTGCCGGACCTGCTGCTGATGGACGGCGGCCAGCTCCAGGCGGAGGCCGCCTGCCATGTGCTGGAAAGGCTGGGCCTCACCGTGCCGGTGCTGGGCATGGTAAAAGATGACCGCCACCGGACCCGGGCCCTGGTAACGCCCCAGGGGCAGGAGCTGGGCATCCAGCAAAGCCCCCCGCTGTTTGCCCTGGTGGGCCGGGTGCAGGAGGAGGTCCACCGCTTCGCCATCACCTATCACCACGAAAAGCACACGAAATCCGCCCTGACCTCCCGGCTGGACGGCATCCCCGGGGTGGGAGACGTCCGGAAGAAGGCCCTTTTGAAGCACTTCAAAAGCGTCCGGGCCATTGAGCAGGCGGAGCTTCTGCAGCTGGAGGCGGTGCTGCCCAAGGCCGCCGCCCGGGCGGTATACGACCACTTTCACAAGGAGGAGACGCCGTGAAAACCTACGCCACCCTGGGCCCCGCCTGCTGCCGGGCGGACCTGCTGACGGAACTGCTGGACATGGGGCTGACGGGCTTCCGCCTGAACCTGTCCCACACCACCCTGACGGCCTGCCGTCCCTGGACGGAGGCGGTGCAGCAGGCCCGGGCGGCCTCCGGCCGTCCGGCGGAGTTGATCGTCGATATGCGGGGGCCGGAGCTGCGGATGGGGCCCCTGTCCCGTCCCGTGACCCTGACGGCGGGGGAGACCGTGACCCTGGGCCCCGGGGGCCTGCCGGTGGAGCCGGATATTCTGGCCGCCGTGGCCCCGGGGCAGGAGATTTTGCTGGACGACGGACTCATGGCCCTGCGGGCGGAGACCTGCGGCCGGGCCGTCACCTGCACCGTCACCCGGGGCGGGGTGCTGGAAAGCCGGAAAAGCATCACCCTGCCGGGGGTGGAGCTGTGCCGCCCGGCCCTGACGGAGCAGGATCTGCTGGACCTGGACAACGCGGCCGGGCAGGGGGTCACGGCGGTGATGCAGCCCTTTGTCCGCAGCCGCCATGAGCTGGAGCAGGTCCGGGCGGCCCTGGCCCGCCGGGGTCTGGAGCACCTCACGATATTCGCCAAGATCGAGGACCGGCAGGGCTGGCAGAGCCTGCCCCAATGGATGGACGCCTGCGACGTAGTCACCGTGGCCCGGGGGGACCTGGGCAGCAATCTGGGGCTTCTGCACCTGCCCGCCGCCCAGAAGGACATCGCCGCCCGGTGCCGCCGGGCCGGGAAGCCCTTCCTGGTGGTGACCCAGCTGCTGCACACCATGACGGAGCACCCCACCCCCACCCGGGCGGAGGTGCTGGACGTGTACAACGCTGTGCTGGACGGGGCGTCGGCCCTGATGCTCACCGGGGAAACGGCCCGGGGCCGGTATCCGGTGCAGGCGGTCCGCTGGCTGCTGGACATCGCCCGCCAGGCGGAGTAATGCGGCGGCTTTCTTCAAATTTCACAAAAAGCCCTTTTCAAGTCTGTCCACTGGTGGTATAATGTTTCCATTATTTTGTACTACAGGGGGAATCACAGCCATGAAAAAGACCGTTTTACGCAAATATGCCCAGCTCATCGCCCAGACCGGCGTCAACGTGCAGCCCGGCCAAGAGGTGTTCATCGCCGCCGACCTGGATCAGCCGGAGTTTGTGAAGATGCTGGTGGAGGAGTGCTACAAGCGCAAGGCCAAGAAGGTGGTGGTGGACTGGAGCTATCAGCCCCTGCAAAAGCTCCACTACCGCTATCGGACCCTGACCACCCTCTCCAAGCTTGATAACTACGAGGAGGCCCGCTGGCAGCACTATGTGGACACCATCCCCTGCCGCATCTATCTGCTGTCGGAGGACCCCGACGGCCTCAACGGCATCAACCAGGAGAAGATGGCCAAGTCCCAGCAGCGGCTCTATCCCACCATCCGCAAATACCGGGACCAGATCGAGAACAAGTATCAGTGGTGCATCGCCGCCGTGCCCGGCGCGGCCTGGGCCAAGAAGCTGTTCCCGGGCCTGCGCACCAGCCAGGCTATGGAGAAGCTGTGGGAGGCCATTCTGTCCACCAGCCGGGTGGATGAGGACCCCTTGGCCGCCTGGGACGTCCACAATAAGGACCTTCATGACCGGTGCCAGTATCTCAACAGCCTGCACCTGCGGCAGCTGAAGTATAAGAGCGCCAACGGCACGGACCTGACCGTGGGGCTGATCCCGGAGGGGCAGTTCTGCGGCGGCGGCGAAACCAGCCTGCAGGGGATCTTCTTCAACCCCAACATCCCCACCGAGGAGTGCTTCACCTCCCCCATGAAGGGCCAGGCCGAGGGCATTGTCTATTCCACCAAGCCCCTGAGCTATCAGGGTCAGCTCATCGACGAGTTCTGGATCCGCTTCCACGAAGGCAAGGCCGTGGAGTGGAACGCCCAGGTCAACAACGACCTGCTGACCAAGCTCATCACCATGGACCAGGGCAGCTGCTATCTGGGCGAGTGCGCCCTGGTGCCCTTCGACTCCCCCATCAACCAGTCCGGCCTGCTGTTCTACAACACGCTGTTTGACGAGAATGCCTGCTGCCACCTGGCCCTGGGCATGGGCTTTGCCGACACCATCCGGGACTTCCAGAGCAAGACCCTGGAGGAGTGCCGCAGCCTGGGCGTCAACGACTCCATGATCCACGAGGACTTCATGATCGGCTCGGCGGACCTGTCCATCGACGGCGTGTGTGAGGATGGGAAAACCGTTCCCCTGTTCCGGAACGGCACCTGGGCCTTCTGATACGCAAACGAGCAAAAAATACCGCCGGAAAATCCGGCGGTATTTTTCTATGGATACCGTACAGGAGAGGGTCGGTCCCCGCACAGGTGATCCCGCAGATAGGGCGCTTTTTGCCCCCTATACTCATGAAACACCAAAGCGGCGAAACTGCAACCGGTTTTTTCAAAAAAATTTAAAAAAAATTCCCGGAGCGGTGCTCCGGGAATTGCAGACTTATTTGGTGCGGATGAACAGCACGCCCAGGGTGCCGGGGCCGCAGTGGGAGGTCACGGTGGAACCGGCGGTGGTTTCGATGATCTCCTCAAAATCCGGGGCCAGCTCCAGGATCTTCTGCCGCACGGCCTCCACCGCCTCCGGGGCGCAGCGGGTGTGGGTGATGAACACCCGGTGCTTGTTGATGTCGTCCCGGCCGCGCAGGCGATCGTCGGCATACTGCAGCATCACCTTGTCGATGGGGCCGCGATATTTCTTGCCGGGGGTCATTTTGCCGTCCTTCACTTCGATGCAGGGCTTCAGCTTCAGCAGGTTTCCGCCGAAGGCGCTGAGGGCCGAACAGCGACCGCCCTTGTACAGATAGTCCAGCCGGTCGATGACGAAGCTGGCCTCCACCTGGGGAGCCAGGTCCGTGCAGGCCTTCTGGATCTCCTCCGCCGTCTGTCCGGCGGCGGCCAGCTCCGCCCCGTGGAGCACCAGCAGACCCTGGCCGGTGGAGAGGTTCCGGGAATCCACCACATACACCTGGCCGATGTCCGCCGCCGCGATGCAGGCGTTCTGGTAGGAGCTGGAAAAGTCGCTGCTGATGCAGAAGTGCACGATGCTGTACCCCTGCTGGCGCCAGTGGCGAAACTCCCGGACATAGTCAAACACGTTGACGGCGCTGGTCCGGGGCAGCTGCCCGCTGGCGTCCACATAGTCATAGATGATTTCCGGCGTGATCTCCACGCCGTCGCGGCCCACCTTGTCGCCGCAGTGCACCGACAGGGGGGTGATGGCAATGTCGTACTTTTCGATCAGCTCCGGCGATAAGTCGCAGGTGCTGTCCGAGGTGATCTTTACCTTCATTTGCTGCTTTTCTCCTTACGTTAAGGCCCCGGGCCGGGCCCGGCGGCGATTTGAGCAAGAGTTTTCCCCAATTCTTCCTTTTGCGGCGCTTCCAAAACTGCCGCACATGATATTATATCGGAAAAGCCCCCGGGATGCAAGGAAAACTTACCGTTTACACGGAAAAAAGTGCGGCAGTTCTCGTGAACTGCCGCACTTTTGTGATTTTATTCCTCAAAGAGACTGGCCTGGTAGGGCAGGCCCGCCTGGCCGATATTCCGGCGCTGGGCGGCGTTTTCCTCCGTCAGCGCGTCGGTAATGGCCATTTTGCGGATGATGTTCCGCACGGTGGCGTCCAGGGCCGTCCCCTCCCGATAGTCGGCAGGGAAGATGAAGTCCACCCGCCCCTTGGCCAGCAGGTCCTCCACCCCCTGGCGGTTCTCCTGCTGATACACGGCGATGGCCTGGCCGCCATAGGCCCGCATCATCTTCATGCACGGCACGTCGGACAGTCCGTCGCCGATGTAGATCATGTTGGTAAAGGGCACCCGCTTACTGTCGTCGGGCATGGAGTCGTTCAGGCTCTTGTCGTCGGACACGTCCAGAACGCCCTTGTTGATGCGATAGACGAACTGGGTCTTGTTGGTGAAGTTCACGTCCAGCTTGGGCCAGGAGGCCAGCCCGTCCCGGTCATAGAAGAACTCACAGGCGTAGATCTCCCGGAACTCCCGGGCGATGCCGCTGCCCTCGATGATCTCCCGCAGGCCGGAGGAGATGACATAGTGCTCCACCTGCACCCCCTGGCTGCGGCCGAAGGCGTTGATGCGGCCGAACCAATCCGCCACCCCGGGGAACAGCTCCAGGCTGTGGCCGCAGCGCACCAGAAACTCCCGGTCCAGCCGGATGTTCTGGGTCCGGCACTCGGCGATCATGGTGTACATATACGCCAGAAGGCCGTCCATGCGGTTCTCCCGGCCGAAATCGTTGGCCTTTTTCCAAAACTCCGCCGGGGTATAGCCCAGAGCCGGGATAAAGGCGTAGTCCTCCATATCCGTGGTGCACAGGGTCTTGTCAAAGTCATACAGCAGGGCCACGATGGGCGTCATACTGCCACCTCCTTGCAGATAAGGCAAAAGCGGCCGCCGGGCCGCTTTTGACAGAATGATTCACCGCCGGTCGCCGCCGTTATAGTTGCGGCCAAACTGCAGGTCCTCCAGATTCAGCTTGAAATCCAGGGGGAAGGGAGACTCCTCCTCTTTCTTCTCCTGAAACTCCGGCTGCGGCTCCGGTTCGGCGGCAGACTCCGGCTGGGGGGCCTCCTCCTGGGGAACAGGCTCCGCGTCCGCCACGGGCACGGCGTTCTCCTCCGGGGCGGGCAGGGTCACCGCCTCGTTCTCCGGCTCCTGGTCCTCCTGCTCCGGGGCATTGCGCTCCGGCAGGGAATCCAGAAACGCCAGCTGCTGGGCGCACAGGTCCCGGCTGCGCTGGATGAAGTCCTCCGTCTCGCTCTGGGCCGTTGCCAGCTTCTCCCAGGAATCCCGGATCTCCTGCTGGAGCTGCCGGGCCTGGACATCCGCCTCGCCCCGGGCGTCGGCAAGGATCTGCTCCGCCTGGGCCTGGGCATCGGCGATGGTTTTTTCCTTCTCCGCCTGGGCGTCGGCCACCATCTGGGCCGCCATCTTCTGGGCCGCCAGCAGGGTGGAACGCATGGCGTCCTCGGTGGCCCGGTATTCCTCCACCTTTTCCGCCAGCATCTTCAGCTTGGCCTTCAGGGTGGTGTTGTCCTTATACAGGGCGGTATAATCCTCCGTCAGACCGTCCAGAAACTCGTCCACGGCGGTCATGTTATAGCCGCTGGTCAGGCCGGTGGACTTGGGAAAGGTTTTTTCGGAAACTTCCTGGGGTGTGTACATGCTCTATCCCTCCGTATTCTCTCTCGGTCCGTCACATATACAGGCCGCTGTTTTCCAGTCCGTCGATCAGGTCCCCCATCAGGTCCACCGAATAGGGGGTGACGATATAGGTCTTGGCCGCCACGCGCTTGACGTTGCCGCTGGTGGCGTAGGCCACGCCGGACACGAAGTCCAGCAGACGCCGGGCGATATCCGGGTCGGTGTTCTCCATATTCATCACCACCGTGCGCTTTTCCATCAGATGGTCAGCGATGGTGTTGGCATCCTCGTCAAACTTCACCGGCTTCATCAGCACCACCTTCAGCTGCCCGGCGGAGTTGATGTTCACCACCTTGCTGCGGCGGTCGTCGCTGCGGCGCTCCTCGTCCCGGCGGGGACGCTCCGGGCGCTCCTCCTCCTGATACTCCTCCGGTTCATCCTCCTCGTCATAGGGGTGGATAAACTTTCTGAACTCATCCTTCAGGCTCATATGCGTCCCTCCTGTTCTTTATTTCGTATAGTCCCGCGCGCCGAAGATCGCCGTGCCCACCCGGATCATGTTGCTGCCGCACCGGATGGCGTCGGCGAAGTCGCCGCTCATGCCCATTGAGAGATATTCCATCTTATTATCGTATATTTTTGCATTGATGTCAACATAAAGCCAGCGCATTTTCTCGAAATATGCCAAATTTCCGTGGGGCTCCGCCGCCACCGGGGGGATGGTCATCAGTCCCCGCACCTGCACATGGGGCAGGGCCCGGGCCATCTCCGCCGCAGCGTGGATCTGATCCGGGGAAAAGCCGCTTTTGGCGGCCTCGCCGCCGATGTTCACCTCCAGCAGGATATCCTGGCAGAGCTCCAGTCTTCCGGCGGCCTTTTCGATCTCCTGCAAAAGCTCCGTGCTGCCCACAGACTGGATCAGATCGGCCTTGCCCACCACCTGGCGGACCTTGTTGCGCTGCAAATGGCCGATAAAGTGCAGGGGGCGGCCGGCGTAGGCGTTTTCCGCCAGCTTGGCGGTCATCTCCTGGACCCGGTTTTCGCCCAGGGCGTCAATACCGGCGGCAATGGCCTCCTGGCAGGCGGCGGCGTCGTTCATTTTGCTGGCGCCCACCAGGATGATGTCGGCGCCGGTGCGGCCGGTCTCCCGGGCCGCCTGGTCCATCTGCTGCCGGACGGCGGCAATGTTCTCCGCAATAGACATAGTGAAAGCCTTCCTTTCCCGTATTAATCTCCTGTCAATATCTGTGAGCCGTCCAGGGTGACGCCGGTCATGATGACCTCGTCCCCGGGACGCAGGGTGTCCAGTCCGTCGGTGTTCTGGGGCACCGACACCAGCACATAGTCATCTCCCTGGTACACCATGTCCACCGGCTTGAACCGGGAGAAGCTGCCCTGGGCGCAGTAAACCCCCAGGGTCCCGTCCTCCTGCTGCCGCAGGCACACGGAGAGCAGGCGCAGCCCGGTGTAGCTGTGGAGCACGATCTGGGCCGTCTGGTGCCGCAGCTGGGTGGTCTCCGCCAGATACTCCCGGCAGGCCAGCACCACCACGCACCGGCCGTCCTCCGCCGGGCCGACGGAGTGGACCGTGGCGGCGATGTCATCGGTGATGCCTTTGGTCAGCCGCAGGGACACGTTGCCGCAGCCGGCGATGCGCTGGGCCTCCTCCTGGGTGACGGCGGCGGCATAGTACCAGGTGTTGCCGTAGATGAGCTTTCCCACGTTGGCGTTATTCTCCCCGGCGGCCAGCTTGTCCAGGGCGCCGGGGGTCAGGTCCCCCAGCCCCGCCGGGGTCAGCACGGACTCGTATCCGTCGCACACGGCGGAGTAGGTCCCCGCCCGGGGGGCGGTGATGTTGGACGCACCGGTGAGTCCCGCCTGCAGAGAGTCGATCTCGTCCTGCACGGCGGTGATCTCGGCCTTGATCTCCTGGCTGGAGGTATAGGCCCGGCTGCGCTTGACGATGGCGGCCTTCAGCTGGGACAGGTCGCCGGAGGCGGCGGTATAGTCCCCGCCGGTGAGGTTCTTCCGCAGGGCCATGATGTCGTCGGAGATGGAGCCGTCCAGCTTCAGGGCGGCGTCGGGGTTCAGGTAGGAGGACAGGGCATACTCCAGCTGCTCCAGCTGGAGCCGCTTGGCCTGGATCTGGGCCACGGCCTCCAGGGCCCCGGGGCTGTTATAGGTGGCGGCGATGACCTGGCCCTGGCCCACCTTCTCCCCCTCCTCCCGGGTAGGACTCAGGGTCTCGGCGTCGGTGCAGAAGGTCTCCTCCTCCCGCACCAGCCAGCCGGAGGCCTCCACGGCATCCTCCGTGGTGCTGGTATACACCCGGGTGGTGGCGTAGGGGTTCGTCAGATACCGCACCCCCTGGACCAGGAAATAGAACACCACCGCCGCCGCCAGGGCAATGGACAGAATTTTGAATATGCGGGTGGATTTCATAACGTACCTCCTTTTGTGGTGTGGTATCGGGGTGTTTATCGCGGCAGGGCACACGGGCCCTGCCGCCGGTCAGGTCTGCGCCTCCGGGTCGTACAGGGCCACCGGGTGCAGCGGGACAATCGTAGATATAGCGTGCTTATAGATCACCTGCTGCCTGCCGTCGGTGTCCAGCACCACGGTGAAGCTGTCGAAGCCGGTGACGCTGCCCCGCATCTGGAAACCGTTCATCAGAAACACGGTCACAGGCAGGCTCTGCTTGCGGACTTTGGTCAAAAAGATGTCCTGAAGGTTGTTTTTCTGCATAACGAATGCTCCTTTTCTCTTTGTGCGGACGGCTGTCCGCCTGCCCTTATCCTAAGCCATGGGCTGTGAGAAAATCTGTCGCATTCTGGAGAGCCGCCGGGAAATCCGGCTCCTTGTCCCAGTAGATCCAGTGGATCGCCGGGTTCCGCCGCAGCCAGGTCAGCTGCCGCTTGGCATATTGGCGGGAGCGGAGCTTGACCTCCTCCACCGCCTGGTCCGCCGTGGCCGTGCCGTCGGCCACCGCCAGGAACTGCTTGTATCCGATGGCCTGCAGGGCCGTGGCGTCCCGGGGAAGGCCCCCGGCCAGAAGCGCCTGCACCTCCTGCAAAAGCCCCCGGCGGACCATCTCGTCCACCCGGCGGTCGATGCGCTCCCGCAGGTCCGCCCGGTCCCGGAAGTTCAGCCCGATATAGAGGGCCTGGTACCGGTCCGGCCTTTCCCGGCCCCGCCTGTCCCGCCGGGACATGGGCTCCCCGGTCTCCTCATATACCTCTAAGGCCCGGAGGATGCGCTTTTCGTCCCGCAGGTGCAGCCGCGCCGCCGTCTCCGGGTCCACGGCCTCCAGCCGCCGCAGCATCTCCTGAGGCCCCAGCTCCCGCAGCTCCTGCTGAAGCCGCAGGCGGGTCTGCCCCCCCTGGCAGCCGGGGGCGAAGTCGTCTCCCCGGATCAGGGCGTCCAGGTACAGGCCCGTGCCTCCGGCCAGCACCGGGAGCTTTCCCCGGCTGAGGATATCCTGAATGCAGGCGTCCGCCGCCTGGCAGAACCGGGCCGCAGACCACTGCTCCGCCGGGTCCGCCACGGCGATCATGTGATGGGGGACCCCCTCCATCTCCGCCGCCGTGGGGGCGGCGGTGCCGATGGTCATGCCCCGGTAGATCTGCATGGAGTCCACGGA
>ERZ772872.1774-NODE-1774-length-18783-cov-3.903834_pt1 | contig 18783 bp, 11 predicted proteins | sample MGYA00512132_ERZ772872 | MGnify/ENA primary metagenome ERZ772872 (study PRJEB29015, sample SAMEA2737724) | human gut metagenome | biome: human gut; feature: human-associated habitat; material: faeces | place: China | collected 2012 ...
CCGGAAACAAAGCCGAATTTTATGACGACTTCCAATACAATAACTTTATAGCCGTTGGTAATAATGAAATTCTTCTTTCGGATTTACAAGAGATAGATTCGTATAGTCGCATTAGCGATGATATATTAGAACAACAATATAAGTCCATATTTTTTGAATCTTTTTTCTCAGAATACAACAAGGATGAAAGTAACAAGAATAAGGATAAGGCTACTAGGCAAGCTGATTTAACGAGTCTAAGAAGAAGTAGTGGTATTGCAGCAAGTAAAGTTTTTAACTTTGTTGAAAAAATGTCTATTGGTGATTTTATTATGCTGCCTAATCAAGGTAGTACAAAATTTTTACTAGGATTTATTTTAAGTGATGCCTTTGATGATGAAATTAATCATGTTAAACAAGAAATCATTTTAGACGATATGTCTGACACTGGGTATTCCATATCCAATTTTGAAAAGAAAAGAAGAGTCTTTTGGATTAAAGAATTTAATAATAAAGATTTACCTGACAAATTGTCATGGATTCGACAAACTAGACAAACTATTTATGATTTAACTTCTTATGCAGAACAAATAAATCCACTAATATCGGCAAACTATATCTATAAAGGAGATTTTTATAGCCGAATAGGTATAACAACCGTCAAACCAGTGAGTTCGTTGGACTTATTTCAATTTCAAAAATTAATTATTGATATAGCTGGTGATAAGTCTAATAAAATTCACCAAAAAATAAGTATTCAGTCTCCAGGCTTTTCATTACTTCACACTGCACTAGAAAATTGGGAATCTATAGGTATCATTTTAGCATCCCTCTTTGGACACGTTACTTTTAAAAAAGGCGGATGGTCATTTGAAATAAAAGGTGTGATTCCATATTTTTTTAGTAAAACTGAAAAATACTTACAGCAAGAGAAACTCCGAAAAGAAAAGCTTGAAAACGACCTTAAAGAAGTTGAGGTACAAAAAGAAAAAATTGAGTTAAAAACACTCGAGCTAAACTATAAGGTAGAATCCGAAAACATCAGCAAGAAACTTAAACTTACTAATTCCGAGGTAGGAAACGAAGTGCCAATTGAAATGCAAATGGATAATTTGTCTGAGTCTGAGGTGTTATTCGAAAAAGAAGAAACACCAAAAAGGGAATGAAATTCTTAGATACACATGACCAAGATAAAAGCACTTCACATATAGAAGAGATAACGAAGTAACCGAACAAAGCTTGAAATAAGTGTATGATTTTCCTTTTCATATTCTTCTATCACCGTCCTGATGAAATTAAAAGCTAGACTAAAAAATCCACACTCTCGCCGGCAAGTATATGAATGTGGACACAATAAGACGCGTTAATAAACCATTAACATGCCCTATTTTATCATAAATAGGAGGCATTTAGTATGGCTTCATACAGAAAATAAAAGGCAGGATGGAACGCGACTGTATCAAAGCACATTGATGGTAAACTAAAGCAGATATACAAAAATGGCTTCAGCACTAAAAACAGGCACGATTGTGGGCGACATCAATCGAAGCTGATGAGAGCATCGGCACAATCAAAGCCAGCTAATTCAGCAAACATAACGGTCAACGAAACAGTTAATGTTAATACAACAGAAAAAGTTGTAGACGAAAAGCAAAACAGCAACAAATAATTTAGCAATTATTCTACCCGTCTTCATGGCGGGTTTTAAAATACCCGAAAAAAACGCACATTCGTAAAAGGAGAGATATAATTATGTGGATCGAGAACAGAGAGGTTCTAGTCAATGGAAAACTTGAAAAGCGATACTGCTTTGTCGAGCGTTACAAATCAACTTTGACTGGGAAATATCGCAAGGTTTCTGTAACGTATGGAAAGAAAACACCGCAAGTAGTAAAAGCAGCTACACAAGAATTAGAGCGCAAGATCAATAAGGCATTAGCTGAAGAAAGTGAATTTGTTCAAACCGCAACACTTTCGCAAGTGTCAACTGCCTTTTTAGAGCAGTATCAAAAGCGGGTCCAACCTAGCACTTATAAAAATGGTGCATTGTTTATCAAAAAATTTGTCGATGATTTTGGTCATGACACTATCATAAGCAACATTTCACAACGAAGTCTAAATCGTTACTTCAACGACATGTTATATAACAACGAGCGAGATCTGACAAATGGAACTGTCCGAGCTATAAAAAATAAAGTGTCTGTCTTGTTTGATTTTGCTGTAACATATGGATATTTAAAAGATAATAATATCAAAAAGGTCAAGATCGAATGGAAAAATGAAAATGCTCGTAAAAGAAATCAAATAGAAAATAAGTATTTGACGCAAGATGAGTACAGAAAGATAATTGACGATTGTTTGATAAATGGTGCAGATCACTATGCTGATGTCTTCAAGCTGCAATACTTGACTGGCATGCGCTTTGGCGAAGCATCTGGCTTACGTGTTCAAGATGTGATCAAAGAAAACGGTAAAACTTATCTTGATATTAATCATTCACTCGTTTTCTTGAGCTCTCCATCACGTTACTATCTATCAGATTCTACTAAGACTTTTGCAGGGATGCGTAAGATAATCTTATCCCCTGAAGCTACAAAGATCGTTGAAAGACATATGCGTAACAAAGATCTAGATGCATTACTGTTTGCTTATAATCCATCAGCGCCCCATTTTGCTGATCAAAAGCCGCTCAACATCAACAACGCAAATACTATGCTAAAGCGCATAATTGAACGTCAGAAAATAGATAAAGATGTTACTACACACTATTTCAGACATACACATGTTTCGGTGCTTGCTGATATGGATGTTCCTTTACGTGTGATCAAAGATCGCATTGGGCATGCTGACACAAACATCACAGAAAAGATCTATATGCACGTGACTAAAAAGGCACGTCAAGACTTTGAAGCTAAGATAGCTCAAATTGATAATTTCCTGTGATAAAAAAGCAATACCTGTTACAGTATCGCTCAAAATTTTTGCCCATTTGTTGCCCATTTGAAAAATAGACATCCCATTTATTAAATTTACCTAATCTTTAAAAACGTTGATATATCAGAAATCATCAAACAAATTAAGTTGATTGGAATCCGACAATCCGTCCAAAACATGGTTTTCCGTCATGAAATCAACCAATGATTGCGAAACCTTTCCGCGCTCTTTCAGATCCTGTTTCGAAATGAACTCGCGCTCTTCTCTTGCCGCAACGATTTGCTTGGCAACGTTCAACCCGAGACCCGGAATTGCCGAAAACGGCGCCAGGAGCGTATTTCCTTCAATCAGCCAGTCCGAAGCATCCGAACGCTTGATGTCGACCATCTTGAACTCAAAGCCGCGTTCGAGCATTTCGTTTGCAAGCTCAAGCACGGTCAACAGGTTCTTTTCCTTAGCTGAAGCATCATTGCCTTTTTCATTGATTTCTTTCATGCGAGCTTTGACGGATTCCTTGCCATTGGCCATTGCGACCAGATCAAAATCATCGGCACGCACGGAAAAATATGCAGAATAGTAGATCAGCGGGTAGTAGACTTTGAAATATGCAATGCGCAGCGCCATCAAAACGTAAGCAGCAGCATGTGCCTTAGGGAACATGTACTTGATTTTCAGGCAGGCGCCGATGTACCATTCGGGAACGTTTGCCTTGTGCATCTCTTCTTGCCACTCATCCGGAATGCCGCGTCCCTTACGCACGTGTTCCATGATTTTGAAGGCCAGATCGCTTTCAACGCCCATGTGAATCAGATCCATCATGATATCGTCACGACATCCGATAACTTCAGGCATCGTCACCGTCTTGTTTTGAATCAGTTCTTCGGCGTTTCCGAGCCAAACGTCAGTCCCGTGAGACAAACCGGAAATCTTGAGCAGTTCGGCAAACGTCTTTGGCTTCGTTTCTTCAAGCATTCCGCGAACGAACCTCGTTCCGAATTCCGGAATGCCGAGCGTTCCCGTTTTCGATTGAATCTGTTCTTCCGTGACGCCCAAAATCTCCGTTCCGGAAAACAGCGCCATCACACCGGGGTCATCAGTCGGAATCGTCTTTGGTTCAATTCCCGAAAGATCCTGCAGCATGCGAATCATCGTCGGATCATCGTGACCAAGACAGTCGAGCTTCAAAATATTGTCGTGAATCGAGTGAAAATCAAAGTGTGTCGTGCGCCAGGCCGCATTGACGTCGTCTGCCGGATACTGAATCGGCGTGAAATCATAAATATCCATGTAGTCGGGAACGACCAGAATTCCGGCCGGGTGCTGTCCGGTCGTGCGCTTGACGCCCGTTGCTCCCTTGGCCAGGCGATCGACTTCGGCAGACCTCAGCGTCAGTTCGTTGTCGCGTTCGTACGCTTTGACATAACCGTACGCCGTCTTGTCGGCAACGGTCCCGATCGTTCCGGCACGGAACACGTTGTTTTCTCCGAACAAAACCTTCGTGTAGTTGTGTGCGACCGGCTGATAGTCGCCGGAAAAGTTCAAATCGATATCAGGGACCTTGTTGCCTTTGAATCCAAGGAACGTTTCGAACGGGATTTCCTGTCCGTCCTTGACGAGCTGCGTTTGGCACTTGCGGCACTTTTTATCAGGGAGATCGTAGCCGCTGCCGTATTCGCCTTTCGTGAAAAATTCAGAGTACTTGCACTTAGGACAACGATAATGCGGCGGAAGAGGATTGACCTCGGTGATTCCGGTCATCGTTGCCACCAGGCTTGAACCGACGGACCCACGAGAACCGACCAGATATCCGTCTTTGTTGGACTTGAAAACGAGCTTTTGCGCAATCAGATAAATTACGGAAAAGCCGTTGCCGATAACGGACTTCAATTCTTTGTCAAGTCTGGCCTGAACGATTTCAGGCAACGGATCGCCATAAAGCTCATGTGCCTTGTTCATCGTCAGATTGCGAATATCGTCTTCTGCCCCCGGCATTTTCGGCGTGTACAGCTTATCCTTGACGGGCGTGATTTCGTCACACATTGCCGCGACCTTGTTCGGATCATCGACAACGACCTTTTTGGCCAGTTCAGGTCCGAGAAAGGCAAACTCGTCAAGCATCTCATCCGTCGTTCTGAAGTACGCGTCAGGAAGATTTTTCAAGCGATTGAGCGGATTTGCGCCGCCTTGGGAATGAATCAGAATCTTGCGGTAAATCGCATCTTCCTTGTTCATGAAATGCACGTCTCCGCTTGCAACGATCGGCTTGTCGAGTTCTTCAGCCAATTTCACCATATTTTTGATGATGTCTTCAAGCTCTTCTTCATCCTTGACGAGTTCGCGCTCCAAAAGCGGTGCATACAGTGCCTTTGGCTGAATCTCCAGATAATCATAATTTTTGGCCTTGGCTTTGGCCGTTTCATAGCCTTTTTGCATCATGGCCGTGAAAACTTCGCCGTCGGCACAGCCGGAACCGACCAAAAGTCCTTCACGGTATTTTTCAAGCACTGAGCGAGGAACCCTGGCAACGCGGTAAAAGTGATTGACCATCGAATCTGATGCCAGCTTGAAAAGATTTTTCAGCCCGTCCTGCGTTTTAGCCAAAACGATCGCATGAAACGGGTGCTGCTGTTTGTACGTATCCGGCTGAACCATGTGCTTGTTAAAATCGTCATGATACAAAATGTCGAACTGTTCGCGCGCGTCAGCAAGCATCTTGTAAAAAATATAGCCGGTCGCTTCGGCATCATAAATAGCCCGGTGGTGATGTTCCAAATCAACTTTGAGCCGCTTGGCCAACGTATCGAGCGTAAAGCGTCTCATGTCCGAATACAAAATTCTTGCCAAAGGCAGCGTATCGACCCACGGTTCTTTAATCTCAGGCATGCCATGGCGAAGATAGCCGGTATTCATGAAGTCGACGTCAAACGTGGCATTGTGTCCGACGATGATGCATCCCTTGCAAAATTCACGGAAGAGTTTGAAAACTTCTTCTTCCGTTTTTGAACCGCGAACCATCGCATCCGTAATGTGCGTCAGATTGATCGTCGTTTGCGAAAGCGGATGGCCCGGATCGATAAATTCTTCAAATTCTCCGATTTTTTCGCCGTCTTTCATCTTGACCGCGGCCAATTCGATGACCTTGTTGTACTGAGCCGACAGACCCGTCGTTTCCGTATCGAACACGACGTAAGTCGCATGCTTCAATTCTTCATGCGCTTCGTTGTACGCAATCGGCTGACTGTCTTCAACAACGTTTGCCTCAACGCCGTACAAAATCTTGACACCGTTTTTTTGCCCTGCCGAATGTGCTTCCGGAAAGGCCTGCAGCGTGCTGTGATCGGTAATCGCAATCGCTTTTTGCCCCCACTTGGCAGCTTGTGCGACAAAGTCCGAAATCGAATTCGTCGCATCCATCATGCTCATGTTGGAGTGCAGATGAAGCTCAACGCGCTTTTCATCTTCAGGAGCCGTATCCTTTCGTCCTTCATGCTTGACTTCATTGATGTCATAGGCATTGATGACAAGATCTCTCATGTAGCTGTCTTCTTGGACATTTCCTTTGACTTTGACCCATTGGCCGACTTTGACGGCATCAAACATCGCTTCATCTTTGGCATTGTTCGAAAACTTTTTGACGGCAAACGAAGAAGTATAATCGGTAATCTTAAACGTCAGAATTTTTCTACCGGAGCGCAGTTCGCGCACCTCGGAATCAAAGACGTAGCCTTGGACGACCACAATGCGCTCTTCTTCTACGATCGTCTTCATCGGTCTGATCTCGGTTTCTTCCGAAATCTTCTTGCCGACCATCACCGGCCCTTCAACAGGCGGAAGTTCTTCTTGCTTCTTCACGTTTTTTGGCTGCTTGGCCTTTTGCTCATTCGAAATCTTGATCTGCTCATAAGCTTTTCTGGCCAGCTCCGCATCGTTTTCGGCATGCTTTTGCTGCATGGCCTCTCGCTTTTCTTCAATCGCTTTTTCATCAACATAGGGTTTGATCGTGAATCTTGGAAAACCGGCATCCTGATAAGACGCTTCAATTCTTTCCAAAACGTTGCGCTTCAAAAAATCGCGCAAGACCGTATTTTCAGCCAACAGTTTGACCTCTCCATGATCAAGTTCCGGAGAATTTTGCAAGAGATTTTGGGTAAAACCGTTTGCTTTTCCGCTCGTTTCAACGGCATATGCCCAATACGAAACCAGTTTTTCGTCATTCATTACAGGATTTCTCGTCGTAAAATGCAGTCTTGTCTTGCAAATCGGTCTGAAAGACGTCTTGACAAGCTGATTAAGTTTTGCAAATGTTTGAAACGGCAAGATGTCGTTTGTTTCCAAATAAAAGTCCCAACGCTTCGACTTCGTATGCACTTCGACTTTTTCGATCAGCGCATCGGAAAAAACTTCCCTGTCGTCTTGCCACTTGATTTGTTCAAGCAGTTTTTCAAACATGGCTTTTTTATCGAGTCCCACTCATACCCTTCCTTTCATTTAAAACTCACTTATACGATTTTAGCACAGTAGATCACTTTTTGCACTTTGTCGCTTATCGCTAAATTGTAACGAGAAAAATCTTCCTGATGATGTTATACTGAATCTGTATAAACTAATTTTGTTACTATTATGAAGGGATGAGAATCCATGTATTATAATGCGGCACTTGTCTTAGAAGGCGGAGCCATGCGCGGATGCTATACGTCCGGCGTCCTTGACTATTTTTTGGATCGCGACATCCAATTTAACTGCGTCATCGGCGTTTCAGCGGGATCTCTTGCCGGAGCAAACTATGTTTCCAAACAATACGGAAGAACATTTGAAATCAATACCGAATACCGCAACGATCGCGACTATATTTCTGTCAAACATCTTTTAAAAGGCAAAAGCATCATCAATCTTGACTATCTGTTTACGGATCATGGAATTTCATGGCACAACTACGATGAAAATGCCTATAATCTGTCCGATACGGACTTCGTAATCGTAGCCACCAGACTGAAAGACGGCAAGCGCGTCGAATTTCACAAGCCGCCGGTCGGAAAAGAGCTGACGGATGCCCTTGAAGCCTCATCTTCAATGCCGATCATTTCGAAACCCCATGAAACGTCTCAAGGTCTTTGTCTTGACGGTGGAATCTCAGACTCCGTTCCGGTCGATCTTGCACAAGAATTGGGCTTCGACAAAATCGTCGTAATCAGAACCCGCAACCGCGAATACCGCAAAAAGCCTGGCAACAAGGCAATGGAAAAAGCAATTGAAATGAACTTCAATCAATACCCGGATTTCGTCAAACAGGTCAACGGCAGGCCTGAAGCCTACAACAAGCAGGCAGAAGAATTGCAGAAAATGGAAGAATCAAAACAAATCTTTTGCATTGCTCCAAAAGAACCCGTCAAGGTCGGTCGGCTTGAGCATAACGTCAAAAAACTCAAGGACTTGTACGACAGCGGGTATGCGGATGCCAAAGAATCATTTGACGAAATGATCGAATATCTTGAACAGGATCAAAAATCAGCAGAATAATTCATACAGCACCAGGCGCCGACCAAAATCGGCGCTTTTTCTGTACCTTCTCATAAGTTCTCAAATTACCGATATATCCTTATTTTATAAGGTTTGTCGGCTTTTTTCATTTTCTCAATCTGCCACTTAACTGGGTTTATACTACACATATCTTCACTTTCTATCGTTGTATATTTCGTTGTAAATCATGCTATCATACTTCTCATTTCTTTGTTAGCTCCAACTTCTGAGGCATGAGCGTATAGGTTGAGTGTGATTGTTATGTTGGAATGTCCCATAATATACTGTAAATTCTTTGGGTTCATATTCTTTTGTGCTAATCTCTCACAAAATGTATGTCTTAGCGTATGCGGTGTGATATGTGGCAATGGAATATCATGTGTCTTGTTGTACTTCTTAATCATGCGTACTAATGCAGTTTTGTATGTTACTTGATGTGCAGGATAACCATTCTCTAAAAGAAACAGAAAGTGACGATAACCGTCAATCTCTTTTATCATAGGTTTCTGTTTCCTTTTCAGCACTCTCTTAAAGACTTTTCCTGTTTTGTCACTTTACGAATACCGCTTTTTGCTTTTGGTTCATTGATATAGTAACCGTTCTTATCTTTCAACAACTGATGATTGATATTGATTTAATGGTTTTCAAAATCTAAATCATGTTTTGTCAATCCGCATAACTCTGATATTCTTAATCCTGTTTTCAACAGTATTAGCACATCATCATAATATTTTTGATAACAGCTATCATGTGCTATGAAATCAAGTAATGCCTGCTCTTGTTCTTCACTTAATGCGACTTTAGTTTTACTGTCATTTTCAATCACTTCACTTAGTAAAAAATCAAAAGGGTTCTTCCTTACATAATCATCATTGATTGCCATACCAAAGGACGCTTTTAATGAACGCTTATAGTTCTTGATTGTTCCAAAGGAAAAACCTTTCTGTTGCATACGGATTGCCCATTCTCTAACGTCTGACGGTTTAATACTGTCAATGCTCCTAGAACCAAGTATATCGTCCTCTAAGGCTTTCATAAGGTATTTTCTGCCGATTTCTGTATTCTTCGTTACATTTGATCGTTGTGCGTTCTTTTTAGCATATAACTGGCAAAGTGTCATCTTACCGCCCTGCGTGTCGATACCGTCATACAAATCCCTTTGTATGATACGCTCTTTTTCCCTTAATGATAAATCATCTCGTTTGCCTTTTGGTGTTCTATCTGTCGGTAATAATTTCCAGGCATACACATATTTTGTTTTACCCAATGCGTCACAACGATTCTTGTGGATTGAAACGCTCAATCTGTTTTTCTATCGTTTGTTTTAGTTCAACAGAGGGAACAACAGTCCCATTCTCTATCTGATTAAAATATGTACGGCTGATACCACAAGCAACAGCAAGTTTTTTTTGTGTTACTCCGTATTCTTCACGCTTTTGTTTTAATTCTTCAATAAAGTTTTTATCATTCATTCTTCAATTCCTCCAATCAAAAAAGGCAACTACCATATTTGATAATTGCCTATACTTAAATTTCTGCAAAAGAAAAAGACAATCAATTTCTTATTTTAAATCAACTGTCTTTCCTATGTTCTATTCAATTTTATGTGTTAAATGATGAGTGTCTTTCAGTTAACACCCTATTAAAAGCGGTTTTGCCTTGTAAATACAGCATTTTCCGCTTAGTAGTGTATATTGTCTCTTGTTTTTTGTGCCCCCCTTGTTAGATAACGGGGGCTTGATATGCTCGCCACAGGCTCGCTCATGGTCGAAGTAATCCATCCCTTTGCCAGACAAGCCGGCATGGCGTTATTGGCTAAAGCCACGCCACCAGAACTGGCTCACTTCTTCCATGCGAGTATGTTAGCGTTCATCTCTTTTTCTTCCATATCGCTAATATAGCGATACCTAATGCACTAATTATTGATAAAGTTGTAAATAAGCCTACATTTGTTTGGTCTCTTGTTTCTACATTCCCTTTATCATTGTTTGGTTTGTCTTTGTCTGGATTGACCGGTGCAGTTTTAACAGTTACTTTGATTGTCTTTGTAACAGTAGCTCCTTGACTGTCTGTTACTTGATATGTGACTTCATAAGTTCCTGCTTTCTTTGTATCAACTGTATTTTTGATTACCTTGATTTTAGATGTCAGGTCGCCATCTTCTTTATCATTTGCTATTACATCTTTCAATGGCTCAAACTTATCGCCAACTGTGATTGTCTTATCGCTTGCGTTGATGGTTGGCACATGATTGATTGCTACCGGCGTAGGAACAACCTTTACTTCGATTGTCTGATAGTTTGCTGTATCTTCCGGTGTATAAATTGCCTTAGATGTATGTGTTCCCAATTCATCAGCAGTCATTGTTTCATCAACCCATTTGAACTGTTCCGGCAATTCAATTTTACTTAGCGCCTGTCCTTGTCCAAGTACAAGACCTGTTACTTTCTCGCCTGTTACTTTCTCGTATGAAGGAATTGCTTTTGCGATCTCAAATGCCACCGGTGCAGATTCTAAAACTGTATAATTTTCTGTTCCTGCCACGCTTGCCTTTACATAATAAGTTCCGGCATTCTTTGGTACTTCGCTTGTATAAGTTCCGTCTTTACTGTCGCTGTAAGTATATACTACATCTCCATATTTTGCCGTAGAACTTGGAACATTTGCTGTTTCATTGTATTTCCAGCCTTTGATAGAAAGTTCTTTTGCCCAAGCATTATCAGCTTTAGAAATAGTAAAGTCTAAAGTTGCACTTGCAGGTTTGTAATTGTCATTTCCCGCAAGTTCTATAACTACTCTGTAAGTTCCAACTTTGCTTGGTGCAGATTTCAAATCTTCCCATTTCGGAGCATCAGCTGAACCTGTATTTTTTTGCCATTTAATCGTTACTTTTCCATCACTTCCTGATGTCGTATATTTAGGAACTCTTACTTCATTTCCATCATACGCTTTATTAAGAGACTGTGTAGTAATATTAACGGCACTATCGGCTTTATCTACTTTAACTTCAACATTTTTAGTTACTTTGTGAGTATTCGGATCATATCCCTCTACATTTGAAAAATCCGTAGTACTTTCTAACCTCGTTGTATCAAATGATGCCGGATATGATTTAGTTCCAGCTGATAATGCAGCATTTCCATCTACCCAAGACCAACCACTATCTGCTGGGAATGCAATCTCAGATAATTTCAATCCCTCTTTATAAGTTGTTGTCAATCCTGTAGGAACTACAATTACAGTATTTCCGTCTTTTAATGTTGTAATATCCACACTATATTCATCAGATGGCTGATAGATTCCTTTTCCTGTAAATCGAACAGCTAATTTATATGTTGTATCTGCTTGTAGATTAGATAATGTATTCTTGTTTTGCTCCCATTTTCCATCATTCCATTTGTATTCAATATCGCCGAATTTTGTTTTATGGTTTGTTACTGTTGCAGTAATTGAAGCTTTTGTTTTAGATATCGTTACTTCCGGTATTGCTGATTTTGGTAAAACAGTCGCTGCCGGAAGTGTAATATTGACATCACTTGTCGGTGTTCCTGAAATGGTAAAACTGGTTTGAGTAACATCTTTTACATTTAACCCATTCAAGCCATAAATAGTATCTGTATAACCATCTGGAAGATAATATCCGTCATTTACTTTAATTGTAATCTCTGTGATATTCCCAGACACATTAGTTTGTAAGATATTTCCACCATTTATTATCAGATTTTCTCCGATATTTACTTTCACATTATGTCCGCTTCCTTGTGTCGCTTCCTTTGCATAAGTGATTCTATCGCTTGTTGTTTCCAGCCAAACTTTACAGTTTTCAAAGGAAGTTAAGGAAGAATCTATGTCACTAGCAAATACTAAATCATTACTTGATACTTTTTTAGACCATGCACCTTGACTGTTCTGTACGACAAGATACGTATTCTCATTTTTAACATTTGTTACTGCAATATTTTCTTTTGATTTACTAATAGCTGCCTCTCCAATATCTTTTTGTGATTGATAACGCAATGTAAATGCGTCGTTCTCTGAAAGTTTTCCATCAGATGTTGCTGCTGGCGCAGCAGATGCAAAGATGGCAGATGACAGATTCAATTCAAATGCTGGAACGACAGCATATTGATCATATATATTTCTTATTACTCTTTGACCATTTGAAACAACTACAACATCTTTTGGACTTAATCGACGACCAGGTCTTCTAGTCCAAAAATCATTTATATTTTTAAAATATGACTCATCAATTCGTAATCCTGTATCATACGTATACCGAATCGTTTTCCCAACATATAAAGTATTGTTGGATGAATCCATATTTGCTAGATACAAACGATCATTCGTTTTATATTGCCAATTATAATTCTTATTATCGTTTGTATAAATCGGCGTTGTATTAATGTATTCTTTCTCTTTTGCAGTAAATAATAAATCTTCTACTTCCTTAAGAATTGCTTGACGCATCTTACTTCCACCGTAATGATTGACATACACCTCATTATTTTCTGGGTTAACATCTTCATAATCACAATTCCATGTCAAATCATATTTTTGCGTGTCAGATTTATGTGAATCCCCATTGAAGCGTTGATTCTCTAATACAGGTGCTGTCGCAAATAAAGTCAGATTCCCATCTTGACTTCCTGCAATCCACCATTGCTGATTGTTGTTTCCAAAATAAACCTTTGCCGCTTTATTTTCAGTTCCATCATTAGTATCAAAATTCCTTAATTCATCAACTGTCGCAAATTGCTCTTTTGTCGGCAACTGATTTTCTGTCGCATAAACATTTGTATGAATTTGCGGAAAAGTAGAAATTGTCAATGCAGCAACCATCAATACAGCACCGACTCGTTTCATTAAACCTCTTTGTTTCATTCCTTTTCTCGTCTCCTTTCTAACGCTTGATTATGTACCTTGTTCCTCTATCTAAACGCAAAAAACATCATTATATCTAATATCAGATACAATAGTACCTATACTTTTACTATTTGCTGTCTGTCTGTCTGTCTGTCTGTCTGTCTGTCTGTCTGTCTGTCTGTCTGTCGCAAGAGTAACAGTTTCTGAACATAACTGTCAAACCCTTTTTTGTGTATTTTCATGTACTTTTCAAACGTCTATAAATTAATTTTATTTTACAAGATTTGGTTAAGACTGTCTATGTATCTTTAACTTTTGATAGCAGAAAATATTTCTTCTTGTAAGTCGTTGTTTAAGGCGCTTTCATTTGTTGTAATATCGTTGTAAATTTCTTTCTATCCAATGTCTGTTTTCCTTTTAATTACAGTATTTATGCTATGTTTTAGTTATACTAGTCTTTTTTTGTCATAAAAAAGTCCGCCTGCTGCGACCTTTCAACAATATTTCGTTATCATCAATTTCAAGAGTTCTTTTCTGAGTTCTGCTGCGCTCTGATAGCGATTGCCAGGATAATAGCTGCACGCTTTCCTCAATATCGCATTCAGTTCAACACTGATTCCTTCAATCTCTGGCAACACATCGCGCTGATCCGGAAATTTTTTATCATTTGCCAAAACATAAAGCGTCATTCCCAAAGAATAGATATCCGAACGGTTGGATAACGGTTCGGCGATTCTTTTCAGTTGCTCCGGTTCAGAAAATAACTCAGTCATCAAAAGTCCACCCTCATTATGTAACGGGGTTTTGACATGAAAGTCCAAAATCCCCATTTTCTAATATTTTCTATCATATCACTTTTAAAATGCGTAGTTTCCACCCTTGTTTTCTTTTAAGAATCCGTATGCACGGTGAAAGGCAGATCATTGCCTGCAAAAAAAGCGATCAGATTGCCTGACCGCTTCCAAAAACTACTTTCTTTTTCTTCTTCCGACAAAATACAGTACCGCACGCAGCCCGGCAAACAGCCCGGCAGCTTTGCTGAAAATCCGGTACAGCTTCTCTACCCTGCTCGTCAATTTTCCCATATATGTCACTCCATTCTTGTAAACCCTTTCTTTGTCACTATCGTAACAAGAATGAGCATATTTGGCAATTAATAAGTTTCGTAATTGCGAAAACACGCTTCAAGTGTTATCATATAGTTGAAAAAATAAGTTTCAATCCCCCTGCTTCGAAGGCTGCGGCCGAGCGCAGGGTTTTTTTATGCAAAGGAGCGAGCATCCGTGGTGCAATCAGATCTAATCAAAAAGCTCAACATCAATGATTTTGGACCAACCAAAAAGCAGCAAACAATCATCGATCATCTTGGTACATATCGTTTTATCAGCTATGCCACACCACTTTGCCGATTCGGCTGCACGTTTCAAGACGTTCATGACCGAATCCGGCTTGACAAAAAATTGCGTCAGGCCGTTTTCTCGATCATTCAAGAACTTGAAATTGACTTGAACACAAAAATTACGTCGCATCTTGTCGAAAAATACGGCCCGCTTTGCTACCAGGACATTTTTTCCTGGTGCCAGACTGACGGTCCTAACAAATACCTGAAATACGATGCCGTCGACAGAAAAATCATTGAGCAGGAACAAAAACAGCTCATCAACACCATCACTCATCTTTCAAAAAGCGACAAGCCAGAAACCCAATCGCTTCTTGAGCTTTCGCAACACATTTCGCTCGGAGAACTGATCCACATCTATAAGCTCATGAGCAAGCGCAACCGCAAAGAAATCGCATCCATATATGACTGCAGCGCAAACGAGCTCATCAGTTGGATGGACTGCATCGCGCTTTACCGCAACTGCTGCTGTCACAACGGCAACCTGATCGATATCAAAATCGAAACAAGACCCGTAACGCCCCGATCATATTCCAAATATCTTTTTCGCATGAAAAATACAGAGACGACAACGAACAGGTTCGCACTGGGCTGCGTTGTCATACTGCATTTGGCAAAAACAATCAACGTTGAAAAAGAGGAAACGGATGCGTTGAAACAGGCCATCTTAGCCCTTTCAAGCGACAAGACGACGCTTGAATCCTATGGGTTCGTCAGTCGGGAAGGATTTGAGGGGGCGTTTGGGGGATGAGGATAATGGTAGAACATAAGAAAGAGCGACCGATTATCATTTGATAACTGGTCGCTCTTTCTTAATTTACACATTTTGTGACATCATCTATATAACATCCAACTGAAACCGTGTATACGGGAGTAATCCAGATTCACCTAAGGTTCATAACATCATTGATATGACATCCAGCTGAAACAGAATTACACATTGATAAACAAACAGTAGAGTTCATAACATCATTGATATGACATCCAGCTGAAACATATATTGGTAGGGATTATTGTAAACCTTAGTTCATAACATCATTGATATGACATCCAGCTGAAACATTAGTTCTGATAATCGGTTCCAGCTTCTTGTTCATAACATCATTGATATGACATCCAGCTGAAACGTGTAGACGAGTTCATGTATGAAATGAACTGTTCATAACATCATTGATATGACATCCAGCTGAAACGAGCGTTGATAAAATTACAAAATATTTAACGTTCATAACATCATTGATATGACATCCAGCTGAAACTATAGCATTTTTAGTGTCTATTTGAAACAAGTTCATAACATCATTGATATGACATCCAGCTGAAACATTCGAGTTCTTTCTTGCTATAAACTGCCGGTTCATAACATCATTGATATGACATCCAGCTGAAACCGAGTTTCGCCAGAATATCAAGCAACCCGCGTTCATAACATCATTGATATGACATCCAGCTGAAACTATCTTCAACTTAAAAGTTAACTTAGCCCAGTTCATAACATCATTGATATGACATCCAGCTGAAACCTGTACTCTTTTTCTTGTGAACATAGGCGTGTTCATAACATCATTGATATGACATCCAGCTGAAACAGCTTAATGATCTCCGTCATCTCCATAATTGTTCATAACATCATTGATATGACATCCAGCTGAAACGGGCGAGTTCCGCAAAACCGTTTTGAGCCCGTTCATAACATCATTGATATGACATCCAGCTGAAACCAAATGGAAAGTAGAATTTCCATAAAGAAAGTTCATAACATCATTGATATGACATCCAGCTGAAACAATGTTTGCTGCTATCGTCAATCGTCAGATGTTCATAACATCATTGATATGACATCCAGCTGAAACGCCTGATATAGGCGGTCACGTCCGGTCTGTGTTCATAACATCATTGATATGACATCCAGCTGAAACCCAACTGTGTAGCTTATGGGAAGACAGCCGGTTCATAACATCATTGATATGACATCCAGCTGAAACTGTCTCTTTTTAATCAACAGTTAATTTTAGTTAATGCCAATCAATGAAGTCCTCGTCAATATACATCACGTTGCAATTATCGAAATAACTTTTCCAACCAGAAACATTGTAATCAATCATCAGTAAAGGGACATCCATTTCCTTCACTAAATCCTTGATATAATTGAATTCTTCAGGTGTTAGATAGGTAGCTAACCCGCTAACGCCAATAGCTTTTTTTAACGCGCATTCAGCATGAATCTTTATGTCAGTTTCAATTATAGCACACGGATCATATGCTATACTGGAATCTACAGAAAAATGATAATTTTTTAATGTTTTTTTGAGATCGTTATCCATTGATACGATAAGCGGCAGGTCAAACATATATATTGAATCCTGTAATGCCGTTGCAGTTTGTCTCTCCAATTCGTAAACTTGTTTTCTCAATTCGTCAGGCATGAATTCAACAGATTTTTTTAGAAGCTCATTGAGATATTTTTTGCCCACATCTATTTCCATAACATCCCCTTCCCAGTCAATCCCGTCCTTCAATTCCATTTCTTTATAATCATCACTGCATAAAAACAGCTTATCGTCAGCATTGTTAAAACTACGAATGATTTCCAAATATACGCTTTTGCTGGCAGTACAAATTGCGGTTACTTTCCCGCTTTCAATGTCTAGCGAATCATGTGTCACATATGCTATTTTCATATAAAAATCGTCCTTTCAGATGAATTTCTGATATCATCTTTTTCTTTTCCCAACAGAAAGTGCATATCACCATACTGTTTTTCGGTCAGAATCAACGTTTGAATTACCCCGCCTTCTTCGTCTGGAATAAAGGCCTTGATGCGATTTTCAAGAAGCGTTGCCGCCTGCCTTGTGGTGCATACGCGAACATAAACAGAATACTGTATCATGCAAAAGCCTTCATTTATCAGACTTTTTCTGAATTTTCTGTATTCACGTCGTTGTTCCGAAGTTTCTACCGGCAAGTCAAACATGACCATTAATCTCATAACTCTGTACCTCATCCGTAAAATCCACCTCAATTTCTATATTATCCAAATCACCATTCAAAAACCTTATGCAATTAGAAACGTGCTTTTCTATCGCAGTGCTGATCCTCATTTTTTGTCCATTCAACTGTATTTCCTGATTAAGCAAGTTTATTAGGCTCATTCTTATTGAACGCGAAAATTCAGTAAAGTTTTGTACAGCTACATACAAATCTATTATCGGCCTGAAAGGTTCCATCAAATCTGATGCCAAGTTATATTCGTTTTGATTATTTGAATGATGAATGCCAATATGCGTCAAACATCCATTTGCCACGATTGCACGGGAAAAAGATGACAAAATTATCGAATATCCATAATTTAACGCTGCATTCACACACTCTTCCTCATCATCGCTTCTTCTTTTAAATCCACTTCCAAACAATAGTTCAAAATACTTTCTAGCAACAACCGCCTCGCGATTAGTTGCATCACCAAATTCTAATTTATCCGCTTCTTTCTCCAAATCGTCCGTATTTATTCCCAATGACTCTATCACGCTTATTTGATTTGAAATTTTTCCGGCAACAATATGTGTCCATAAATTTTCTTTTCTATACTCATCCCATTCAAATTGCTTCCTCAAAGATTCTAAAGTCCTGGAAGATGAATAATAACAACACGTCTCGCTTACTGGCAGATAATGGTTGTCAACAAAAATTATTTTAGACTGATTTTGAGATAATTTAGCTACCAATGCGCTTGTTATCACCGCTTGAGTAGTAGCTATCATCAGTACTGAAATATCTTCTATCGGTATAGAATGAATCTTGCTGTCGGTTTGAACGATCATCATCCTACCAGAATAAGATAACTTAGCATGCTGAGTTATCACTACGGTTCTCCAACTCATTAAAATTCCTCCTTAAAACACTTGCTAAAATTTTAAAACGGATATATAATTTAATTGTTGGGTAGCTCCCAACGTAAAACATCATTGATATGACATCCAGAAGTTGAAATCAAGCAAGACTTAAAGTCAAGCTTCTACTTTTGATCCACGTTTTGTGGACAGTACATATTGACAGGCGAGCATTGTTGCTCGTCTTTTTTGTTCATAAAA
>ERZ772872.1784-NODE-1784-length-18716-cov-5.007877_pt1 | contig 18716 bp, 16 predicted proteins | sample MGYA00512132_ERZ772872 | MGnify/ENA primary metagenome ERZ772872 (study PRJEB29015, sample SAMEA2737724) | human gut metagenome | biome: human gut; feature: human-associated habitat; material: faeces | place: China | collected 2012 ...
CAAGATGATAATTAATTGAATATACCGAATGTTGATTTTTGTCCAATTCCATTGTATTTATCACCTTTTACAATTTATGCACTAATTATAATATCCGATTTAAAATGAATCAAGAAAAAAGAAACGCTGAGTGCTTCAAAAGAGGCGATTCATCCCCCACTTAGAGAAGTGGGGGCATTCTCGCCCCTTTAGGGTAAATCCGCGTTCTTTGCGTGCGCCCGCATAAGTTTGCGCAAATGACGACGCGACAATCACGTTTTCCGGAAGTTTTACGTCAATCATTTCGATTTCGACATATGTACTGAATAAAACAAGGATCTGGTCAGCATTCAAAGTTGCATATTCCAAAACCTGCTTGTTGTTTTCAAAGGTCACTGTCTGCATGAAATCTCCTCCAAAATCAAATTTCTTTCTCCTCTTTTTTAACTCCAATAGTCTCCTTTTTTATAGACAATCGACAAAATATTAATGCTTTTTAAGCTTATTAATAAATATTTTTGCTTTTTTTCGCAAAAAAAGAACCACAGAAAACTGTGATTCTTTTCCCTATTTATATATCGTAGAATTCTGGTTTTAGTTATACTCGGCAACGCCTTAGTTTACGCGTCCGTATGAATCAGGATGATAATAATTCATTGACGTAACTTTGACGTGATCCCCCGTTGTCGGTGCATGCACAAAGTTTCCGCCGCCGATATAGATACCAACATGTCCCGTACCCCAGAAGACCAAATCGCCTGGCTGCAATTGGCTTTCAGAAATCGGCGTACATACCGCTTTTTGAGCCCCAGCAGTTCTTGGGAGCTGCTTGCCGAAAGCTGCAAACACGTATTGAACCAAGCCGGAGCAGTCAAAGCCGGAAGGTGATGTGCCGCCGTAAACGTAAGGCACCCCTTGGAACGACAATGCGTAACCGACAACGCTGCCGTACTTGGCTGCCGGAGCAGCGCTCGTATTGCTTGTCTGTTGCGTGCTTGCTTGAGCAGCAACGTTGTTATTGTTGTTATTGTTGTTATTGTTGTTATTGTTATTGTTATTATTGTTGTTATCTGACTTCGTAACTGAAGCAACCGCATTGTTTGCATCATTGAGAGCGTTTTGCGCGTCGCGTTCGTTCTTGGCATCGGCAACTTTTTCAGCTGCTTCTCTTGCCTTCTTTTCTGCTTCCTGAGCAGCTTTCCTGGCAGCTTCGTCTTCATTTGCTTTCTTGACTTCAAGCTGCGTCTTTTGAACGGCTAATTGTGCCAGATCATTGTTGAAATTCTTGTTTGCTTGTGTCTGATCGGCTGCGGCCTTGTCAACGACTGCCTTATCGGCAGCAACCTTTTCCTGATCGGCTTTTTGCTGAGCAACGGCCTGGTTGTTGGCATGAACAAGAGTTGCGACCGTAAACGTGCGGCTGATTACTTCAGACAGGTCCTTTGACTTTGAAACAAAGTCGATCATCGAACCGGCATTGTTGACCTGAGCGGCACGCGCCTGACGAGCAAGCTGAGCTTTGCGAGCCTTGATGTTCTTCTTCAAACCGTCGATTTCCATTGATTTTTGGTATTGAAGATCTTCAAGCTTGGAAAGTTTTTCCTGACCTTCCTTGATGCTTTTTTCCGTATCCTTGATCTTTTGCGTGATTGCATCGATATCTGCCTGCGTATCTGCTTTGGCGGATGATTCCGCAAAACTTGCGAACGTCAACGCTGCTGCAGCTGTCAACGTTATCTTGAGCAACTTAGAATTTCTCATTAGCGACTACCTTCCTAAACAACTAAATTTAACCAGAATCCCGAAATTTCTTTCGTTCGTTTTAAGTACAATAGCTATGTTACCATTTAACAATCCTCAACTCAATTACAGTAAATTTACAAAATCGTTCAAAAAGCCCTCTAATGTTACAAAAATGTTTCACGAAGATCCCCCTGGTTGCTGCGCACCCGGATAAATGCCATTTTATCGGCTTTCAAACTGTTTTCGTCTCGTTTCTGACATTACAGTCTGTAATATTTCTCTTTTGTTACAAATTATTTTTTCTAATTTAAAACGTTTCCAACTGCTTATCGAGATTCCGGATGCTTATTCTTTACTCAGAATCTCATTTAAAAAAACAAAAAGCAGAATATTTCAACGTTTTGAAATATTCCGCTCTGCATTTTTTCTAATCTAAAGCGACTGCATGATGACCATGAGAATCGGCACGACGATCAAAGACATCAGCGTCGTTTCCGTTACCATAACGGCCGCATAAGACGAATCGGCACCATACAGATTCGCAACGACGGGAGCATTCGTCATCACGGGCATCGCCGATTGCAGGATGAAGACGTGCTTCATCAGAGTCGGCATCGGCGCATGAATCACCAGAACCGTCATCAAAAGCGGTGCGCAAACGAAACGTCCGAGCAAAATCAGCAGATTGTCCTTTTTCAAGGACATCTGTGCCAAGCCGGCATGAGATACCGAAATTCCGATGAACAGCATTGACAACGGAATCGTCAGGTTGCCGAGATACGCCAGATCACGATTGATGAACGTCGGCAGTCGCACGTCCAGAAGAACCAGCACGATTCCCAGCATAAATCCGAGCAAAGGCGGGGAAAAGACTTTGCCAAGCGTCTTTTTCAAATCAAACTTGGCACCTTTTTCACCGTCGCGCTGGATAAAAAACGTTCCGAGCGTCCAGAAAATCGTCGTATTGGCCATATAATAAATCAAAACGTAAGGAATGCTGCGATCGCCAAACAACGCCTGGTTGATCGGAAGTCCGACAAAAATCGTGTTGGAGTTGAAAAACATCGACGTAAACAGCCCTTGACGACCCTTTCTGATGTTGAAAATTCTTACCAGCGCAAACGCGATCGCCATTAAAATCATCATTGAAAGCACCGGGAACCGAAGATCGGGCAGCATTTCCAAAAGCTCATGCGCCTTGAACTTTCCGGTGATCGTACTGAGCATGTAGCACGGCAGCGAGACTTGCGTGACCAGTTTGGCAATCAGCTTGTCGGCATCTCCTTTAAACCACCCGTGTTCAGTCAAGCAATATCCGACGAGAATCATCCCCAAAATAACGAGAACGCCCGACAGGCTTTCCATAAAGACTTGCATAATCTACCTTCTTTTTCATTATTTTTTAATCTTTTTCCAAAATTATAGCATTTAACGTCGGCAAATGCACTAGCCGTTTTCCGCTAAAACGCTTTTATTGCGAAAATATTTCAAGAATTTTTAGAATCCGTTAAACTTCTCCTCTTCATCTATCATGAAACCGCTAAGATGTGTATAATGATACTATTCAATATTTCATTCAAAGGGGATTTGAAATGTCAGATCATACTAAACGCTCCGTTGGCTCGCCAGACAAAACCAAAATCAGAAAATGGGTCTGCGTCTTTTTGCTGGTTGCCTTGCTTGGCGGGTTCTACGGTTGCGGTGCTTATCTCTACAGCATGCTACATACGGCTGAAAAGACGATCACTACAACATATAAAAAAGTCAAAATCAAAAAAGCGCGCAACGTTTCAAAAGTCTTAAAAGAAAAAAAACCGATTTCGATTCTGCTGCTCGGAACCGATACTGGCGACCTTGGCCGAAGCGATACGGGGAGAACCGATACGCTGATTGTCGCCACCGTCAATCCGACGACGCAGCGGACGACTTTGACGAGCATCCCGCGCGATACCTTGCTTAAAATTCCGGATTGCCGCGATCCGTATGACAAAATCAATTCCGCATACTCTGTCGGCGGCGTTCCGACGGTCATCAAATCGATTCAAAAACTGCTCGACGTTCCGATCGACTATTACGTGCTGCTCAACATGGGCGGATTAAGACAAGTCGTGGATTCAATCGGCGGAATCACCGTCACTCCGACGCTGACGTTCCAATATGAAGATGCGGACGTGGTTCAAGGCAAAAAAACGACTCTTGACGGCAAAGCAGCACTTTCCTATGCTCGCATGCGCCACGATGATCCGCTCGGAGATTACGGTCGTCAAAAACGTCAACGCCAGGTCATTCAGGCCATTGCCAAGAAGGCTCTGAATTTTTCAAACGTCTCAAAATTTGACGACATTCTAAAGGCAGTCAAAGGCAACATGCAAACCGATCTCAGCTACGATGACATGTGGGCCATCGAAACCAATTACAAAAAGGCTGCCTCAAACATCAAATCCGATTGTCTGCAGGGAGAAAACGGATGGTATGATTCAACCTCATGGCAAGTCGCAACGTCAACGGAACGAGCGCGCGTTTCAAAAAACATTCGTGAAGAACTCGGAATGGAAGAATCGACCGAAACGTTTACCGACGATACAGGCATTGCCGAACAGGCCATCGCGGGCGCCGAGGCAATTGGACAATAACAGGCACATGATGGAGGCTGTGAAAAATCATGCCTCAAATCGAAAAACCGGATGATTTGCAATTAATTGCAAACCATCCGGTTTTTTTGTATGAAAGACGTTTGCTTTCCACGATGGAAATAACTCAAAATAGTTTGGCGGTAATTTTGACTGTGAGCCTGGCCGCTGATTTATCAGACGCCGCATTTGGCAAAAGCTCTGCCGTTTACGGACACATCGATGAAAATGGCTCTTTGTCCGTAGATTTGAGCGAGATCTTGGCTAAGATTGGTCGAGCAGCATCGCCTTCTTGGAAAAGGCAGCTTTTTCACACGCAAAAAGTCCGCTTGTCAAAGGACAAGGGGCCGTGAACTAAAATCTAAGCAATAGGCTGCCATAAGCCAACCCGGCACCGAAGCCCGTCAACAAGCAACGTTTCGGTCTCTTGCCTTGAGCAAGTGCTTCCGACAAGGCCAACGGGATTCCGACCGATGAAGTGTTTCCGGCCGTTTGAACGTTGATCTGAAATTTTTCAAGCGACAGATTCAAAGCCCTGGCAATATTTTCAATCAAACGCAGATTGGCCTGATGCGTGATCACCAAATCAAGGTCTTCAGGTTTCAGACCTTCCTTTTCCAAAAATTCGCGCATATGAACGGTAATTTCATCGGTCACAAAATTATAAACGGAACGGCCGTCTTGGTAAAAAGCATCCATCTTTGGGTAATTTTCAGCAGAAACTGCCTGAATCGGTTCGATGCGTCCGCTGTGGATGACTTCCCCGTTTCCCTTTGCATGCAGTTCTTCTGCGATGAAGCTTTCATCTTCAGGGTTCTGGCTTGATTCCAACAAGACTCCGGCTGCTCCGTCGCCAAAAAAGACGGCAGACGTTCGATCCTTGAAATCCATCATCTTGGAATTCGTTTCTGCGCTGATGACGATTGCTTTTTCGTACTGACCGCAGCGAATAAACTTTTCTGCAGTGGACAACGCAAAAACAAATCCGGCACAAGCGGCAGAAATATCATATGCAAATGCGTTGACGCAACCGGTCTTTCCTTGAACCAAAGCTGCAGTTGACGGCGTGATCGAATCCGGAGAAATCGTCGAAACGATAATCAGATCGATTTCTTCAGGACTGACTTCGGCTTTTTCCATCAGACTGACGGCGACTTTTGCAGCCATGTCGGACGTGTTTTCTCCGATTGCAAAATGACGCGTTTCAATACCGGTGTGACTTCTGATCCATTCGTCGGAAGTTTCCATAATTGATGCCAGTTCGTCGTTCGTAACAATTCTTTTGGGCAGGTAGCCTGCGCTAGCACTGATTTTAACAGACATATGTTTCGTATCCTTTCGAATCTTTCCAAGGTATATCTTACCAGTTTTTTCATTAATGCGGAATACTTTGAGCATTCAAAACAATCGAGCGCATTAAAAAAGCTGCAGACCGATTTCTCAGCACTGCAGCTTGCGTTATGCGGGTAAATGGATTCGAACCATCACGGGCTCAACGCCCACCAGATCCTTAGTCTGACGCGTCTGCCAATTCCGCCATACCCGCGACAACGTTATTTATTATAACAGTCATTTTCAGCAGACGCAAGTCTTTTTCAAAAAAATTATCGATACTCACGAATCTCGACCAATTTAATGTTTCCGCGGCACTTTGAACAGACAAAGCGCGCGGTATTGACGCGACGTTTGCGTTGATAAAGCATCCCGCATTTTTCGCATTCATAGATATAAAATCTTTCAACCCCTGGCTTTTCAGATTTTAATTCCGGTGCGTAACGCAAGCCGTCGACTTTTTTCAATAATGCCTTGAATTCCGGATCCTTATGCTTGTATCCTTTTCCTTCCAAATGCAGATGATAATGACACAATTCATGTTTAATGATGCCGATCAGCACGTTCGAACCATGTTCCGTCAACATTTTGGGATTGATCTCAATATCGTGGTCTTGCAATCGATATCTTCCGCCCGTCGTTCTTAAGCGCCCGTTAAAGAAGGCACGGTGTTTAAATTTGCGTCCGAAATCTTCTGAAGAAATTTTTTCGACCAGTCCTTGAAGCGCTTGATCATTCATTCTTTGGATCCACCATCGTTAATTGAATGCGACCGCGTTTTTCATCCACGCTGTCAATCCACACGTCCACGATATCCCCCACGGACACGACATCGGAAGGATTTTTAACGAAACCTTTCTTTAGCTTGGAAATATGAACAAGACCGTCCTGTTTGACTCCGATATCCACAAATGCTCCGAAATCCACGACGTTGCGCACCGTGCCTTGAAGCTTCATGCCTTCTTTTAAATCCTCAAGGTGCAAAACATCCGAGCGCAGCAGCGGTTTTTGCATCGAATCGCGCAGATCGCGCCCGGGTTTTTTCAGACTTTCCACAATGTCTTCAACGGTCTGAACGCCTGCGCCCGTTTTATTCGCAAAAGCCTGCGGATCAAAGCAACTGAGCTTTTCCAAACCGGCTTTTGTCGACAGCTCTGCATTTTTTATCCCCGTCTCCGTCAACAATCGTCGCGCCAGATCGTAGCTTTCAGGGTGGATGTCCGTATTATCAAGCGGTTCCTTGCCGTTTGGAATGCGCAAAAAGCCGGCAGCCTGTTCAAATGCCTTGTCACCTAAACGCTTGACCTTTTTTAACTGCGACCTTTTTTCAAATCGCCCGATTTCTGAACGATAATCCACGATATTTTGTGCGGTCGTCGCATTCAGTCCTGAAATGTGCTCCAACAGCTGCGGACTGGCAGTATTCAGATTTACTCCGACCTTGTTGACGCCCGTTTCGATTACGAACTTGAGCCTTTCATCCAGATCCTTTTCAGGCAGATCATGCTGATATTGTCCGACGCCGATTGCCTTCGGATCAATTTTGATCAGTTCTGCCAACGGATCCTGCAAACGGCGTGCGATGCTGACCGCGGAACGCTCTTCGACGTTGAAGTCCGGGAATTCTCTTCTGGCAATTTCGCTTGCCGAATAGACCGAAGCACCGGCCTCGTTGACAATTACGTAGGAGACTTTTTCATCGATTTCCTTTAAAACGTTTGCAACAAAACTTTCTGATTCGCGACTTGCCGTTCCGTTCCCGATGGCAATCGTCTTGACGCCATACCTTTGAATCAAGGTCTTGAGCGTCTTTTTCGCATCTGCGACTCGCCTTTGATCAACGCGTTCGCCTTTGTGCTTTTCATGCGGGTAAATGACCGCTTTGGCTAAAAACTTGCCCGTTTCATCGACGACCGCCAGTTTGCATCCGGTCCGATAAGCCGGGTCAAGCCCTAGTACGACGCGACCTTTAAGCGGTGCCTGCATCAACAGATGGTAAAGATTGTCTCCGAAAACTTCGATTGCTTTCTTATCGGCCGTCTCCGTCAGATTGCTGCGTAATTCGCGTTCGATTGCCGGCTTGATAAAGCGTTTGTACGCATCGTTGCAAGCCTTTTTGACATATTCTGCCGAATCTTCTTCATGATTTTTGGCATAATGGCGGTACATCTGATTCAAGATTCGCTCATCGTCAAGTTCGAGCCTGACCCGCAAAACGCCCTGCTTTTCTCCGCGATCAAGCGCCAGCACTTGATATGACGTGAGTTTTTTGGCTAATGCCTCGAATTCGTAATAGTTTTTATAAACTTCCTGCGCATCTTCTGCATTCTTCTTCTTGGCGGCAACGATTTTACCGCGATTATCGGCCAGATCACGTACCATTTGTCTTGTTTGCGGATTTTCGCCAAAATTTTCGGCCAAAATTTCCATTGCTCCGTCAATATCCGTCTTTTCTTCTTTAAGGCCTAATTTCCGGGCAACTGCTTTTGCTTTTGACTCAACCGTTTCTTTTTGAAACGTCAGCATCCACAGCGCAAACGGCTCCAAGCCTGCTTCCTTTGCAGCCTGGGCTTTTGTTCGTCTTTTTTGCTTGTATGGCAAATACAGATCTTCCAATTGCTGCATCGTTTCAGCTGCGTCGATTGATTTCTTCAGATTTTCGGTCAGCTTGCCGAGTTCTCCGATCCTTGCTTCAATATCGCTGCGTTTTTTTTCGATTTTTTCGACTCTTTGGTACTCATCGCTGATGTCTTTGATTTGAACTTCATCCAGACTCCCCGTTCTTTCTTTGCGATAGCGAGCAATAAACGGAACCGTATTGCCTTCTTCAAGCATCTTCAAAACAGCCTCGATCTGATGCTTTTTGAAAGGCATGGTTTGAGCAACGATTTCTAAATATCTTTTTTCCACGTGCATCCCTCCGATTTCTTTTTATTCTATCTGCTTGATCAAAACATTACAATAAAAACCACGTCCGAAATCTCAGACGCGGTTCCTTTTATCTCATAATCTTCTTGACCAATTTGGCAATGTCGTCCATGGCATTTCCCTGCTCTTTTTCAGAAACGTCAAACTGCTCCGCATCAACCCATCTTCCAGCATAATCGATTGATGAATTCATATGAGCGCAGCCTTCACAAAAACGACGATACGCTCCGACAAGTTTCTTGTGCACCCCGATAATCGCAATCGGAGCTTCCAGTCCCTGCAATTTTTTGAGGTTATTCTCGTACAATTCAACGCCGTTTTCAAACTCTGCTTTTGTCTTGTCATAATCTTCAGGGGAAATGTCTTTTCCTTCGTCAAGAGCTTTCCTGAACGTTTCAAAAAACGGATTGAGCTTTGCGCCCATATTTTCGGTCGTTTCCATCACTTCAGCCAGAACGCTGACGTAGTGCCCGAAATCTGCTCTGCGTTTCATTGACATCCCCCTTTACTTCCAAAACTCGTCATATACGTTAATCGGCATGTGACGCTTGTGCTGCGTCTTCAGATACCATCCTTCGATCGTTTCGGCAGCTTTTTCCTCGACTTCGCGTCCTTCCAGATAATCATCAATGTCTTTGTATGTTACGCCCAAAGCTGCTTCATCAGGCAATGCCGGTCGATCTTCTTCAAGATCAGCGGTCGGCGTTTTGAGATACAAATGTTCCGGAGCACCCAAAAGTTTAAGCATCGCACGACCTTGGCGCTTGTCAAGTCGCCAGAGAGGACAGATGTCGGAACCGCCATCACCGTATTTCGTATAGAATCCGGTCACGGCTTCAGCAGCATGATCAGTCCCGGCAACGGCTCCGTGTTCGGAACCCGCAATCGCATATTGCGCAATCATGCGTTCGCGAGCCTTGATGTTTCCCTTGTTGAAATCGCTGACCGTCAACCCGTTTGCCTCAACGGCTTCCATCATTGCATCACTTGACGGTTTGATGTTGACGCGCACGGTCTTGTCAGCTTTCATGAACTCGATTGCGTCCATTGCGTCCTGTTCATCGGCTTGATCGCCATACGGCAAACGAACGGCAATAAACTTGTAATCAGAGTTTCCCGTTTCTTCACGAAGCTCGCTGATCGCTTTTTGGCAAAGCGTTCCGCAAAGCGTCGAATCCTGGCCTCCGGAGATGCCAAGCACGATGGATTTGAAAAACGGATATTTCAAAAGATATGCCTTAATAAAATCGACTGAGCGACGAATCTCTTTTTCAGGATCAATTTCAGGCAAAACCTTAAGTTCATCAATAATTTGTTTTTGCAAAGGACGCATAACGTCTCCTCCCTTTAATGTCACAAAATGTATCATCACATTCATTGTACGCCTTTTAAACTAAAATTTCATTATAAATTTAATTGTACCACGTAAAGCAAATCAACGTTATAATTGTCATTAGAGACAAAAAAAGAAAGCAGGTAAATACATGACCCAGCCATTTTCAACGGTCAACGTCTTGGGTTTTGACTTCATCAAAGCTACCCAGCAGGAATTCGTCGAACAATTAAAAAAAGACAGCCTTTCTCACAAAAATCGTTTCGTGGTGACGGCCAATCCGGAAATCGTTTTGACCGCATTGAACGATCCTGAATATTCTTCAGTCATCAAAGGTGCAGATTATCTCACGGCAGACGGTATCGGCATCGTCAAAGGCGCCAAAATTCTCGGATCAAGTCTTCCGGGACGCGTCACCGGTTTCGACACGATGACTGCCATCCTGAAATGGTGCGATGAAGAACGTAAGAAAATCTACTTCCTCGGTGCAAAAAACGAAGTCATCATGACGATGATCGAAAAAATCAAGGCAACGTATCCCGGAATCGTCATCGCCGGCTTTCATGACGGATACTTCAAAGACGAGTCAGGAATCGTTCGTGAAATTCAGTCCTCGGAACCCGATTTCGTTTTCTGTGCTTTGGGTTTTCCGAAGCAGGAATACTTTATTGAAAAAAACAGACGCGTCACCGATGCCATCTGGATGGGAATCGGCGGTTCTTTCGACGTTTTAGCCGGTTACGCTGAGCGCGCTCCGCAATGGTGGATCGATCACCACATCGAGTGGCTTTATCGTCTCTATAAGGAACCGACCAGATTCCTGCGCATGATGGCATTGCCGAAATATCTGCTCCTGGTTTACCGATACAAATTTTTCGGAAAATAAGCGTCAACTCCTGAGCCTTTTATCGGGCTCAGTTTTTTTTATTTTTTCAAAAGAAGGGGCTGGAAAAAGTCCCGTTTCACCCTTGAAATAAATGAAGCATCGAACAAATGAAGGCGCAGGTCGACTGATTTCATCCGGCATTTTTTCAATTTTGAGACATGAAAACAGACTTTTTGTCAAATGCAGCGCTGCGTATCGCCTGCTCAATCAATGCGTCAAAACTGGCTTACGGGCAACGTTTTTTAAGATTTGCCCGTAAGCTGAGACAACACTGATTCGACGAAAGCAACCGAGTAGAACATTTTTCCAATTTTTGGGGATTTTGTTCTACTTTTGGTTCCGCGCGGGTCAGATTTGGTGGCGGCGGTAGAACATTTTCTCAATTTTTTGGATTTTTGTTCTACTTTCGAGGCCGCGCGCCTTAGTTTCGAAGAGCCAGGTAGACAAAAATCAGGCATTTATCTCGGTAAAACAAAAAACGACCGTGCTTTCGACACGATCGTTCGTTAAGATCAACTGTCAACCACCATCGGCTAAAGTCGATGGCTTGTGAGCAGACACCCTTATATTGAGTATCTGAACCACAATTTGCATAGATACAGATGGTTTGACCAAACAGCCGTAGTTGTCTGGTCAGTGACTATCTAATTACCAATGCCTTTTACATTCCCAGGTTGCCATAGGAATGATATATCAATAGTTGTTAGATAGTTAGCCTTATAATGATGTAATTACTCACTTTGGTTCTTAGTGATGCAGTTACTAAGTCAATTACTATCTACAAGTATTATATCATAGTGAGCCTATCCATCCCATGGCTAAAGTCACAGGATTTCCGGCCAGACATAATTAAAAGAAATTCGATTCGTTACTTTTCCAGGTAAAATTCGAATTTGTCGCCGGCATACTGTGTCCTGACATATTCAAACGGTGTCCCGTCGCCAAGTTCCGTAATCTGTCTCAGCCTGAGAATTGCCGAACCGCGCTTGATGTTCAAATACTCGGCAATCCTTTCTGATGCAACCTGAGCAGAGACGCTTTGTTGCGCGTGACCGATTTTCCGTCCGCTTTCTTCAAGCGTTCGATAAAGCGACGTGGTAATCTGATTACGCTCGTAATCTTTGACGAGACTATAGGGAAGCGTAGCGACCTCAAAACAGATGGGCACTTCGTCCGCATAACGGATACGCTCCATTCGAAGAACCTTTTCATCGTCTTTAAGCTTCAATCGTTCCATTTCGCTCAAAGAAGGAGTCGTCACCAAATAAGAAACCGTTCGACTGGAAGGTTTTTTGCCTTGTTCTTTCATCAACTCCGTAAAACTCGTCACGCCGGTCATTTTTTCCTGCACTTTTTTACGTGCAACAAAGGTTCCGGCACCGACTTGGCGCTCCAAGATTCCTTCTTCGACCAAAGTCTGAACCGCCTGACGCAAAGTCATTCGACTAACGTTAAATTCCAAAGCAAGCTCACGTTCAGAGGGGATTCGATCACCAACAGCCCACACGCCAGCCTCAATATCTTTTTTTATCTGGTTATGAATTTGAATATAAACCGGTGAACCCATAAAAAATCACCCTCCATAATTTTGATTATTCTTTAAAAAGCCTCCCGAAGCTGTACGTTGCTTCAAGTTCCATCTTATCGTTGAAAATATTAAAATCTGCATCCTTGCCGGCTTCAATTGCGCCTTTGGACGTCAGGTTGAATTCACGCGCCTGGTTGACTGAACTCATCTTGACCGCATCTTCAATGCTGCAGCCGGTGAATTTCATAATATTGACAAATGCATCCTTAAACATCAGGACTGATCCTGCTAATGTTCCGTCTTCAAGGCGAGCCTGTCTGTCCTTGACGATGACCTTTTGACCGCCAAGTTCAGAAACGCCTTCAGGCATGCCCTTGGCGCGCATTGAATCCGTGATGAGGTCAATCTTGTCTGCTCCTTTCAGCTCATAGGCAAGCTTGATCATGTCAGGGCAAACATGAAATCCGTCAGCAATCATTTCGCAGCGAATATTGTCTTCAAGCAAAGCGTGACCGGTTACGCCTGGTTCACGGTGCTTAAATTCGCGCTGAGCATTGTACAAGTGCGTGATATGCGTTGCGCGCGAATGCTTCATTTCTTCTCTTGTTGCGTTGCTGTGACCGCATGAAGGAACGATTCCGTGTTCCAGACAATACTGTTCAAATTCAGGCGAAGTCTTGTGTTCAGGAGCATACGTCACGAGCTTGATCATGTTTCCGGAAACCTTGTTCCAGTGATCGAACAGCTCGACGTCCGGAGCTTCGATATACTCTTCCGGCTGAGCTCCCTTGAAAACAGGCGATACGAACGGTCCTTCCAAATGAACGCCCTGAATGACGGGATTTTTTTCAGCGGCTTTCTTAACGGCTGCCAAGGCATTTTCAATATTTTGGTGAGATTGCGTCATCGTCGTCGCAAAATAGGTCGTCACACCTTCGCAAACCATGTGATTTACCATTTCATCAATTTCATCGGCATTGCCGTCCATCGTGTCAAAACCGTAGCCGCCATGGCTATGAACGTCAATAAAACCAGGCACGATCGTCTTGCCGAGCACGTCAACAATTTCATCATCAGAAGATTGGCAAACATATTCGCTCATCCTGCCGACGGCTTCGATCTGCTTGTCAAACCTGATGTAACCATCCTCAATCTTCTCTGAACCAGTATAAATTACTGCATGTTTGATAACCTTGCTCATAATTGAACCCGCTTTCTTAATTTTGATTACAGTTCAATCATAATTGGTATAGACCAAGAAGTCAAGCAAACGGCTATTATTTTTTGTCTTTGGCAACTGTCGCGTCTAACCCTTTAATGACAGAAGTCGTAAACCCGTATTCCTCCATCGCTAAAAGTCCGGCAACCGTCGTTCCGCCCGGAGAACAGACGTCATCAACAAGGTCCATCGGACTTTTGGATGCTTCCAAAACCTTCAGTGCACTTCCTAAAACGGCTTGAGCCGCAATTTCAGTCGCCTGTCTCTTGTTTAACCCGTACTTGACGCCCGACCGAGACATCGCGTCGATAAAGAGATACACGTAAGCAGGAGAACTGCCCGCAAGCGCGACGAACGTGCTGAAGTCCTTTTCTTCCATTTCAGTCGTCTTGCCGATAGAATCAAAAAGATCCGTTACTTCGGAAAATTCGGTTTCAGTCACCTTTTTGCCTGCCTTCAAGGCAGTCATTCCCTCACCGATTTCAACGTTTACGTTCGGCATGATTCTGATGATTTTGGCCGCCGGAAAATGCAGCGCATCAGCCAGCTCTGCAATGCTGACGCCCGTAACCATCGAAACGAGCACTGGATTTTTCCTTTCAAATTCAGTGCTGACTTCTTCCAAAACGTCTTTGGAAACGATTGGTTTGACTGCCAAAAAAATAATCTCTGCTTTTTTGACGACGTCTGAGTTGCTTTCGCAAGGATTGAGCCCTTTTTCTTTCGCATAGCTTTCATAGCTGCTTTTGTGAGCACTGTGTATGTACACGTCCTCACCAGAAATTTTTTGTTCAGCAATCAAGCCGTTGATAATCGCCCTGGCCATGTTGCCTGCACCAATAAAGCCTAATTTCATCTAAATCACCTCTTGTTTACATTTTACAACCTTTTGCGAAACTATACCAGTGAACAATCCCTTCATGATTTTTCAAAACGCATACGCCGTGTCTTTTGAGAAATTGAAACCGAAACAGAATTTTGCTTTGATATGAAAAAAAAGACAAGAGTCATAAAACCCTTGTCTCAAAGCGATATATAATTGGGGTAACTGGATTCGAACCAGTGCATGACGGTACCAAAAACCGTTGCCTTACCGCTTGGCTATACCCCAATAAAGGGCGGTAGGTGGGAATCGAACCCACGCGTGCCGGAGCCACAATCCGGTGCGTTAACCACTTCGCCACTACCGCCATCATGGCAGGGATAGTAGGAATCGAACCCACACCGACGGTTTTGGAGACCGTAGTTCTACCTTTAAACTATATCCCTATCATGCAATGGAAGGGAGTGGATTCGAACCACCGAACCCGAAGGAGCGGATTTACAGTCCGCCGCGTTTAGCCAGACTTCGCTACCCTTCCATTACCTTGAACATCTGATGCCTTATCGCACCCGACTTAAATATAATAACGTGTTTGAACGCTTAATGCAAGTCTTTTTTCGATTTTTTTGAATATTATTTAAAAAAAACGCCTGAAAACGCGAAACAACCGACTTTTTCGCCCCAAACTCTTTTTTGCAAAAGCTGTTTCTTTACTGAATTTATCAAAAAAGCCGGGAAAATTCCCGGCTGAAAACTAGTTTATTTTACATCCAGCATCAATTTCTTGATTCTTGGTGCAAGAATCAGCAACAAGATTCCAAAGACAATCGTAATGATGCCGACAACGCCGAAGTACATGACTTCCGTTTCGGGAGAATATAGACGCACGATCTGCGCGTTAAGTGCCTGCGCAACTGCATCGCTTAAGAACCAGATGCTCATCATTTGTGCCTTGAATGCATTCGGAGCAAGTTTTGAAGTTACCGAAAGCCCGATCGGTGAAATCAGCATTTCACCACAAATTACGAGTGCCCAACTCATGATCAGCCAAAGCGGACTGACTTTTGCGGACGTCCCGAAAGCCATTCCCGGAATCATCATCCAAACAAACGAAATTCCGGCAAAGAACAGTCCATATGAAAACTTGACCGGAGATGACGGTTGTCTTTTGCCGAGTTTCGTCCACAGTTTGGCGAAGAACGGAACATAAATCATGATGAACAACGGATTCATGCTTTGGAACAAACTTGAAGGAAAAGCATGCCCGAAAATCGTCAGACGAGTTTGTTCGTTTGCAAATAATGCCAAAACGACCGATCCTTGTTCTTCAATTGACCAAAAGAGAATTGAGGCCAGGAAAAGAGGAATGTAGGCGAAAATGCGCGAACGTTCTGCTTTGGTCGTTTTCTTGCTTCCAAGCATCATGACGAAGTAGTAGACCGGAATAAGAACAGCGATAACGGTAATCAAGTTGATGACGTTCGTGATATTCAAAGCATCAAAAAGTTGCATTATGATCAGGATCAAGATGAGCAAAACGGCACCTAAACCTGATTTGACTGCGACTTTTTTCAACTCTTCGCCTTCAATCGGATCGTTTGGGTAAAGACTGTTGTTTGAAAGATACTTCTTGCCGTCCATCACGTATTGAACAAGTCCAAAAAACATTCCGATTGCTGCAAGCGAAAATCCAAGGTGGAAGTTGACGTTTTGTCCTAAATATCCGACTGCAATCGGCGCAATGAAAGCACCCATATTAATGCCGAAGACAAAAATACTGAAGCCGGCATCGCGTCTCGGATCGGTATCGCTGTATAAGTCGCCGACCATTCCTGAAACGTTTGGCTTGAGCAGCCCCGTACCGATAACGATCAATGCGATCGAAACAAACAGCGCAATTCTGCCAAAAGGCGTTGCTAAAGCAATATGACCAAACATGATCAAAACTCCGCCAATAAAGACCGTTTTTCTGCTTCCCAAGACACGGTCGCTCAAAAAACCTCCAATAACGCTTGAAAGATAAACAAGCGATCCGTAAATCGACATGATTGACGCAGCCGTGGTCTTGTCAAATCCAAGTCCGCCTTCTGCGACCGAGTAGTACATGTAGAACAAAAGGATGGCGCGCATTCCATAGTAACTGAATCTTTCCCACATTTCCGTGAAAAAAAGCGTGGCCAATCCACGTGGGTGACCAAAGAATGAGACATCCTGTGGTTTATTATCCATAAAAATTCCTCCAGACGAATAACTGCTGTCTAAAACCACTTTAAATGATTGAGTTTTTACTCAATGCTTATAATTATATTAATCATATAACATAGGGTCAAGCTGATTCATATTTTATCTTTTATAAATTGAGTCTTATTTAACATTTTTTTCATTTCAATTTAACCGCAATTAACGCGGATGCAATTTTTTATTGCTCGATTTAACGTTCATTTAATTCCAAAGGTTGATTTTAACCATTTTGACTTCATCGACTGAATTTAATAAAAATCTTCTAAATTATTACTAATTTTGCATTATAGAAGACATCATTTAAGGTAATATGAGATTGTTAAGAATCAAACCAGTCGATGATTACTGTCTCAGGACAAGATTCATCCATGTTATCTCATCGACCGACAAGAAAGGAGAAGGCGAGGTATTGCGAAATTATGCCACAATATTCGAAAATATTGGAAACTCGCCCAAAAGCAAATGAAAAAAATTATCGTAATTGCTACCGGCGGCACGATTGCCGGAAGCGGAGAAGATGGTCGAACAACAGAATATCGTGCAGGTACGATTGACGTCAGCGATATTCTGGAAACCATTCCTCAGATTAATAATCTGGCTGAAATTGAAATGGTTCCGCTAATTTCGGTCGATTCAAATGAAATGAACGAACGATACTGGATAAAACTGCGCAATACCATCAACGAGCAGGCAAAACGTCCTGACGTTGACGGAATCGTCATTACTCACGGAACCGACACGATTGAAGAAACCGCTTATTTTCTTAATCTGACGATTGCGACTGAAAAACCCGTTGTTTTGACCGGAGCAATGCGTCCTGCCACCGCAACGAGTCCCGATGGTCCGTTCAATCTTTTTCAGGCAATTGCTCTTGCGGCAAATGAAAAGGCCCACGATTGCGGCGTCATGTGTCTGTTTTCAAGCACGATCTATTCTGCACGCAACATTGCAAAAACAAACAATCATAAAATAGATGCTTTTGGTCTGAATGAACAGGCAGCATTGGGATATATGCGCGATGCTGATGTCTTCATCACGAATCATCCAACGACAAAACACACGCTGCGTTCCAAGTTTTGCAGCAAACAATTTGACGCTTTTCCTAAAGTTAAGATGGCAACGTATTATGCAGGATCCGACACCGATATTCTGGATGCGCTAAAACACGATTGCGATGGGATTGTCGTCATCGGAACCGGCAGCGGCAATTATTCTCAGGCATGGATGCAAAAACTTGATGAATTAGCTGAAAGCGGCATAGTTATCGTCAGAAGTTCCCGCGTTCCTCACTCGATCGTTTTTGATGAGCAAATTTTTGACCCGAAGAACCACTTTATCGGCTCCAATACTTTAACCCCGTTTAAAGCCAGAATCTTACTGATGCTTTGTCTGACTCAAACACGCAACATCGAAGAAATACGCAATACTTTTTTCAGATATTGATTATTGAAGGGTTGCTCATTGGGTCGTTCAAGCAATCTGATGACAAATTTGATTTGTAAGCGGTCGTTAAAACAGCGGTGTGTACACAAATAGCCCGAGATAGCATCATTATCTCAGGTTATTGGATATGCATCGCTATTTTAATAACCAGTTACCATAACTGCAAAATGATGTCTGTTGTCAACCACCACCGGCTAAAGTCAGTGGCTTGTGAGCTATAAAACCTAACGGATTTCAGACCACAATTTACATAGATAAAAAAACAACTTGCCTGACCATCCGAAGCTGTAATCAAGCAGCGGTCGTCTAATTACCAATGTCTTTTATGTCCACAGGTTGCCATAGGGACGATACAGTCATAGATAAGCTTGTACATGATGCAATTGCCTGCCTTGGTTCTCAACAATGCAACTGCTAAGCTGTTCGCTGTCTATAATTAAACAAAAAAAGCCTGTATCACTACAGACTCAAAGTACTCTAGATGCCGGTTGCTGGACTCGAACCAGTGACCCTCGGTTTACGATACCGATGCTCTACCAACTGAGCTAAACCGGCAAAATGACCCGTACGGGATTTGAACCCATGTTACCGCCGTGAAAGGGCGGTGTCTTAACCACTTGACCAACGGGCC
>ERZ772872.1791-NODE-1791-length-18679-cov-3.223153_pt1 | contig 18679 bp, 13 predicted proteins | sample MGYA00512132_ERZ772872 | MGnify/ENA primary metagenome ERZ772872 (study PRJEB29015, sample SAMEA2737724) | human gut metagenome | biome: human gut; feature: human-associated habitat; material: faeces | place: China | collected 2012 ...
CCTCACCACCCTCCGCTCCGTCGATTCGCCCAGCAGCGTGGCCGCCTTCGTTGAGCGTGTGAACGACTTCGACAACGAACACCCCGAAATGCCCAATGTGGCTGCCGTGTGCGTTTACCCCAATTTCGCACAGATTGCACGCACCGTGCTTGAGGTGAGCGACGTAGACATAGCCTGCGTGGCCGGATGCTTCCCCTCGTCGCAATCGTTCATCGAGGTCAAGGTGGCCGAAGTGGCCCTGGCAGTTGAAGGCGGTGCCGATGAAATCGACATCGTGCTGAACCTCGGCAACTTCCTCGACGGAGACTACGAAGAGGTGTGCGACGAAATTTCGGAGCTCAAGCATTCCTGCCGCGACGCCCGTCTGAAAGTGATTCTCGAGGCCGGCGCACTCAAGACAGCCGAGAACATCCGCAACGCCTCCATCCTGTCGATGTACAGCGGTGCCGACTTCATCAAGACTTCCACAGGCAAGGAATATCCCGGCGCCGACCTGCAGGCCACCTATGTGATGTGCCAGTGCATCAAGGAATATTTCGAAAAGACCGGCCGTATGGTAGGCTTCAAGCCCGCCGGTGGCGTGCGCTCGGCCAAGGATGCCGTAAGCTACTTCTGCATTGTCAAGGAAGTGCTTGGCGAACAGTGGCTCACCAACGAATATTTCCGTATCGGCGCGAGCGGTCTGGCCAACAACCTCCTCACCGAAATCTGGGGGACAGAAACAAAATACTTCTAATCAAACCCATACCCTCTTTCTGTAAATGAACTACTGGATTATTGTCAACGACCATCACGACGGGCCCTATTCGGTCGACACCCTTGTGGCCAACGGCCTCAAGCCCGAGGACCTTGTCTGGACCGAGGGACTTGCCGACTGGACTCCTGCCGGAAACATTCTCGAACTTGCCGAGGCAATGAACCTGCGCGACAGCATGGCAGCCGCTCCGGCCGAACCTGCCGCGCCTGTCTCCGCCGAAGTGATCAAGATTGTTGAAACCGAGGCCGAAGCGCCGATGGAACAGGAGGCCGCCTGCGATGCCGAACCGGCTCAGCAGCCACAACCTGCCCAACAGCCTTATGCCACCCCGCAGATGCAGACGGCCTACACCCAGGCTGCACCCTCACAGGGCGCCGCTATGACACAGGCAGAGCCGTGCCCGCCGTCCTACATTGCCTGGAGCATCATCGTGACCGTGCTGTGCTGCACCATCGTAGGCATTCCGGCCATAGTGTTCGCGTCAATGACAAAGAGCGCCTACTACCGCGGCGACCTCGCCAAGGCCAAACGCTACAGCGAAATCACCCAGTGGTTCATCATAGCGGCCATAGTGCTCGGCGCAGTAAGCTGGCCGTTCCAGATAGCCTTTATGAGCCTGTGAAACATCTCTGAAGTCTGACGCCGGCACCAGTGTGTTCCGGAAAGCCAACATCAATGAACAGACAGAACCTGATAAAAGCCGCCGCGATTTTCCTTGTCGCGGCGGCTTGTCTTACCCTTTACCTCGCTCTGGTGCATTTCACCGGATTCATGCCGCGTTGCCTCTTCAAATGGACCACCGGCTGGGACTGCCCCGGCTGCGGAAGCCAGCGCGCATTTATGGCCCTCCTGCACGGCCATCCCGCCGAGGCATGCGGCTACAACCTCATCTTAATCCCTACCATCCTGTATCTGCTCCTCCTGGCCATCGGGAAGCTATGGGAGGAGAATCCCCGCTGCGGCCGTATGTACCGGGCGCTGACGCATCCGGTCGCACTGCTGGCCATCGTTGTCATCCTCATTGCATGGACCGTGGTGCGCAATCTTGCCGGCATCTGAATCTTTTTCTGTTTTACTCCAACATTTGTGCCGTTCTGCGCGTTTTTCTTTAACAACCGGTGAATACCGATGCCAATTTTGGTTAATTTTGCCACGCAGAAAATAACAAACGTTACAACTTATGGGATTCAGGGAATTTGCATCAGCAATCATATGTGTTGCCGCCGCGGGCTCAATGTCCGTGACCCGGGCCGAAACATACTCGCTCGATTCATGCCGGGCCATGGCGCTCCGCAACAACAAGGAGATGATGATAAAGGCTGAAAAGGTGCGGCAGGCAGGCTACACACGCAAAGAAGCGTTCGCGGCCTATCTCCCCGCGCTCGATTTTGCGGGGGGCTACACCTATAACCAGAAAAAAATCTCGATTTTCGACAGCGACCAGCTGCTCCCCACGAAGAGTTTCAACCTGGAGACACAGAGTTACGAGTTCAACATCGTGACCAACCCCTACACACACGAACCCATCACCACCCCCGACGGCCAGCCCATCCCCTCCGAAGTGGCGCTGATCCCGAAGGAGGCCATGGAATATGACATTCACAACGTGTTTTTCGGAGCCGTGACGCTCACGCAGCCCATCTACATGGGCGGCAAGATTGTGGCCATGAACAAGCTGGCCAAAATCAACGAGGAGGCACAGACCATGCTCCATGAGAACGAGGCGCAGAACGTGATCTACGCCGTGGATGCCGCCTACTGGACCGTGGTGTCGCTGAAAGCCAAGCATCTGCTTGCCACAAGCTACGTGAACCTGCTGGACACACTCGACCGCAATGTCAAACTCATGCTCGACCAGGGTGTGGCCACCCGCAGCGACCTCCTGAGCGTCGACGTCAAACTGAACGAAGCCAAGGTTGACCTTCTGAAAGTGGAGAACGGGCTGGCTCTGAGCCGCATGGCGCTGGCCCAGATCTGCGGTCTGCCCGTGCATTCGCCCATCAACGTGGAGGATGAGGGCACCACCGAAATCAACACTTCGGCCGAAATAGCCACCACCTACGATATGGACGCCGTCTATGCCAACCGCCCCGACCTGCGTGCCCTCGAGCTGGCAGCCGAGGCCACCGGTCAGGAGAAGCGCGTGGCACTCTCGGAAATGCTTCCCAACGTGGCCCTTATCGGCGCCTACTCGTTCAGCAACCCCAACATGTTCGACGGCTTCAAGAAACGTTTCGACGGCGCATTCTCCGTGGGCGTCATGGTGAAAATACCGCTGTGGCACTGGGGCGGCAACTACAACCGCTACCGCGCCGCCAAATCGTCGGAAGTGATATCGCGCCTGCAGGTGCAGGATGCCCGCGAGAAAATCGACCTGCAGGTAAGTCAGGCCGCCTTCCGCGCCCAGGAATCGGTGAAGACCTACATGGCCACCGAAAGCAACCTCGACAAGGCACGTGAGAACCTCCGTACGGCCACGCTCGGCTTCCGTGAAGGGGTAATCACCACCGACGACGTTATGGCCGCACAGACGGCATGGCTGAAGGCAAATTCCGAGAACATCGACGCCATGATCGACGTGCAGCTGTGCGACGTCTATCTGGCCAAAGTGCTCGGCACCTTGGGCAACTGACCGCACCGCCGCGTTTCAACACATCTCTCCCTCCATCAATATACAACTCAGCTAACAATCAACACACTTTTCTATCATGCCTGATTTCCAGCAATTGACCCCCGAAGCAAAAAAAGAGAACCGCACGCTCATGGGCGCTTTCGGCCTGATTGTGGTAGTGGTGGCAGCCATGGCCATCGCCGGGTTCCTTTTCCTAAACAAGCCCGCAGAGATTATCGAAGGGCAGGCCGACGCAACGGCCGTGCGCGTTTCCGGCAAACTCCCCGGACGCGTGGTTGAACTTTACGTACATGAAGGCGACATGGTGAAAGCGGGCGACACGCTCGTGCACATCCATTCGTCGGTGGCAGAAGCCAAACTCGAACAGGCCCGCGGCATGGAGACAGCCGCCAAGGCCATGAATGAGAAGGTGGACGCCGGCACCCGTTCACAGATCATACAGTCGGCCTACGAGATGTGGCAGCAGGCCCAGGCCGCGGTGAGCATCACCAAAAAAACCTACGACCGCCTGCAGAACCTCTATTCCGAAGGCGTGATGAGCGAACAGAAACGCGACGAGGCCAAAGCCGCCTACGATGCCTCGGTGGCAGCCGCGGATGCAGCCAAGAGCCAGTATGAACTGGCCAAATCGGGCGCCCAGAAAGAGGACAAGACAAGCGCCCTGGCCATGGTCGACGTGGCCAAAGGCGGCGTGAGCGAAGTGGAGGCCCTGCTTGAGGACCAGTATCTCACCGCACCGTGCGACGGACAGGTGGATGTGATCTATCCCAACGAGGGCGAACTGGTGATGCTCAGCGCCCCCATTATGAGCATCCTGAAAATAGACGACAAATGGGTGACCTTCAACGTGCGCGAAGAGTTCCTGAAAGACCTCACCCTCGGCAAGGAGATTGAGGTGATGATTCCGGCTCTCGACCACAAGGAAGTGAAAGCCAAAATCTACTATGTGCGCGACCTCGGAAGCTATGCCACCTGGCATGCCACCAAAACCACAGGCGACTGGGACACCAAGACCTTTGAAGTGAAGGCACGCCCCGTGGAGGCACTCCCCGACCTGCGCCCCGGAATGACGGCCATCTACCGTCCGTGACGCCGCAACACCCACGGCACACCCGACACACATACAACACCGACACTGACCCCCGAAAAGAATGAGCGAATACGGATTTTTAAGCGTTGTGCGGCGCGAGATAAAGCGTCTGACCTCCCGGCCTATATATCTGGTCGGGATGACGCTCGTGCCCATATTCATGGCTCTGTTCTTTGTGAACATCCTCGGCTCCGGCCTCCCGCTGAAAGTGCCGGCAGCCATTGTCGACCTTGACCACTCCCCGCTGTCGCGGCAGACCACGCGCTCGCTCAACGCCATGGAGCTTGTGGACATCGTGCAGACCGAGGAATCGTTCAACAAGGCCATGCAGGCCGTGCAGAGCGGCGAGGTTTTCGGATTTTTCGTCATACCGCGCAACTTCGAGCGCGACGCCCTGAGCGGCAAGGCACCCACCATCACCTTCTACAACAACCTCACCTACTACGTGCCAGGCACACTGGTGTTCAAAGGCTTCAAGACCATGGCCGTTACCACCTCCGGACGGGTGGTGCAGACCAAACTGGTGGAACACGGCGTGCCCTCCGGCATGGCAGGCGCATTCATGCAGCCCATGAATGTGGCGGTGCACCCGCTCGACAATCCCTGGACCAACTATTCCTACTACCTCTCCACATCGTTCATTCCCGGCGTGCTGCAGCTGATGATTTTCCTCATGACGGTGTTCGCCATAACCCACGAATTCAAATCGGGAAGCGCCACCGAGTGGCTTGAACGGAGCCGCGGCGACGTATGGACCGCGGTGCTTGCCAAACTGCTGCCGCAGACGGTGATTTTCATCATCATCGGGTTCGGCACAATAGCGCTTATGTTCGGATTCCGCCATTTCCCCATGAACGGCGTTATGGGCAACATGCTCCTGGCCATGGTGCTCTTCGTCATCGCCTCGCAGAGCTTCGCGCTGTTCGTGTGCTGCGTGATGCCAAACATGCGTCTGGCGCTGTCCATCTGCTCGCTCACGGGCATCCTGGCGTTCTCCATCGCGGCATTCTCCTTCCCGGTAAGCGCCATGTACGGAGCCATAGGCATCTTCTCCTACATCCTGCCCGTGCGCTATTATTTCCTGATATATCTTGACGAGGCCCTGCGGGGCGTACCCATCTATTTCGCGCGCTCCTACTACATAGGCCTGCTCGTGTTCCCCATCGTGGCCATGGCTGCGGCACCGCTGCTCAAACGCCACATGCGGCACCCCGTCTACGTGCCCTGATCAATGATACGCAGGGGCGCTTCCCGCATCCCCCACCAACGACCTCACTACAACTCACGCTCCGAAACGATGAAAACCTGGATACTAAACACCGCACGCGTCTTCCGTCGGGAATTCTCAATGATATTCCGCGACGCAGGCGTCATGCTGTTCTTTTTCGCGCTTCCGCTGGCCTATCCTCTGGTTTACGCGTTGATTTATAACCCGGAAGTCACCTCCGACATCCCGGTGGCCGTAGTTGACGAATGTCGGTCGGCTGCCAGCCGCGAATTCGTGCGCGACGCCGACGCCACCCAGGCCATGAAAATCTGCGGCTATGCCTCCAACCTGGCCGAGGCCAAACGCTGGTGGCAGGAGAAAAAGTGCTTTGCGGTGATCTATATCCCTTCCGATTATTCCAAGGAAGTGGGGCGGGGCGACCAGGGGCTAATACAGTTCTATTGCGACATGGGGCTGCTGCTGCGCTACCGCACACTCCTCTCGGCCATGACCGAACTGCAGATGGCCACCGACAACCATCTCCGCGAGGAAGCCATAGCCACAATGGGCCTCCCTATCGACACACAGAACTCCACCATCCGCACCGAATCGTATTTCCTGGGCGACACACAGCAGGGTTTCGCCTCCTTCATCATGCCCGGTATAGTGGTGCTGATAATCCAGCAGAGCCTCATCCTCGGCATCACAATGCTGTGCGGCACATCGAAGGACCGCCGGCGCCGCAACAACGGCATAGACCCGCTTATGCTGCCCGTATCGGCCTCATCCACGGTGATAGGACGCACATTGTGCTATGTCACCATCTATCTCCCCCTGTGCCTCTATGTGCTCCATTTCGTGCAGGTATTCTTCCATTTCCCGCACATAGGCAGCGTGCTTGACTACATGCTGTTCATCCTCCCCATGCTGCTTGCATCGGCATTCCTGGCTCAGTCGGTGCAATGGATGCTGTCGGAGCGCGAGAGTGCCTTCATCGTGGTGGTGTTCACCTCCGTGGCATTCCTGTTCCTTTCCGGGCTTACATGGCCGCGCTATGCCATGAGCGAGGTGTTCCGCTGGCTCGGCAACCTTGTGCCCGCCACATGGGGCATGGAGGGCTTCATACGCATGAACAGCAACGGCTCGCCGCTCTATCTGCAGAGCACCCCCTATCTCTGGCTGTGGGGACTGGCGGTGGTCTACTTCATCACCGCCGTGCTGGCTACCCGCGCCGACATGCGCACCCGGCCCCGCCCCCTGCCTGCCTGAAATCGTGCTTCCCAAAGTTTGAGAGTAGCCTGCCGTGACTGTTTCACGGCAAAATGAAATGACAACTTAAAATCGATGGAACCCCTAAATATATCGTCGAAGACGATGCGCCGTGGTTAACCCCATGAAAGCGAAGCGCATCATGGGGTACAGAGCCACAAACAGGCTGCCCCTCGAAGAGGTAGCAGCTGTGAAAGCCCCCGGATAGAATCATAGTACATCCGCATCCTTACTCACGGCGCGTGGAGGTGTGCGGTTCTCTTGGCAAGAGAGAGGAATGTCGTCTACACCGCTATTACACAGGGTATTACCCGCAAGCATCAACCGATTATTCTCCACGCAGCATTGGATGCATTATTTTTTTCAAAAAAAGCATAAGTACAAAGTGCTAATTTTGAGAAAAAAACGCTAATTTTGCGTTACCTTAAAATCTCTTGCCAAGAGATTTGACGTTTCATCTGCGCCGCAGCGAATATGCGGCATCCATGAACCGCTTGACCAACAGACTATTATCTACATTTATCTTACCACTCCATGAAAAAATTAATTTTATTGCTATGTCTGCTCTGTGCCCTCCCCATCATGGCGCAGAAAAAGACGTTTACTGCAGCATGCCTTAACGTCGACGGATTGCCGCCAACAGTAAAGGCCGCAGGTGTTGTAAATGTCAAACTCAATCCGGAAGGTCCTCAGGAAACAGGAACCCTGCAGATGAGTAAGCTTGTTAGCCAGAAAGGATGGGACTTTTTCGGCGTCTCCGAGAACTTCAACTACAACACCCAATTAATGTCAGAAATCGGTGGCATTTACAACACCGGTACTTATCGCGGTGCCATACCTTCCAGCGTAACAAACGTTGTGCCCTACCTCGCTGGAAACAAGTGGTTCGACACTGATGGTCTGAATCTACTGTGGCGTTCAAATATCAGTGTGTCCGACGAGGCCTGGTATCTGTGGAACAAACGAAACGGTATCACCGAAGATGGCGCCGACCAGCTGATTGCCAAGGGATTCCGCTACTACACAGTACGTATAGCCGCCGGACTTGAGGTGGACGTCTATATACTGCATATGGATGCTGAGACTACACCCGCCGACAACGAAGCCCGCGAAATCCAGATGACGCAGCTTGTCGACATGATTCTTGCCTCCGACAACAAGCGCCCCATCATAATCATGGGCGACACCAACTGTCGCTACACCCGCGACAATCTGAAAGGTCTGATGTTCGACCGCATCAACGCCGACGAGCGTTTCGACATTCACGATCCGTGGATTGATTTCCCCCGTCGGGGTGTTATGCCTGATCTTGGAGCAGGCTCAATCATGGTACCGGGCCATTTTGACGGAACCAACCACGAAGCCTTCCAGACCGGCGAAGTTGTCGACAAGATTTTCTACATCAACAACACCGATGCAAGCGCTAAGCTCACCGCAAAAAGCTACCTGCACGACACTGACTTCACATGGCCCGATGGCTCGGAAATTTCCGACCACTACCCCATTGTCATCGAATTTGAAATCGAAAACGTAGGAAACAAACTGACCAGTGGACAGTATTATTTACGGAACGTCGAAACAGGGAAATATATCAATGGTGGTGGATGGCATGACACACATGCTGTTCTCAATCAAACTGGAAAACTGTTTACATTAACTCAGACCAGTTCCGGAGATAACAACTTTATTTTGAGCAGTAGTTACGGCTACCCTGATCGCGATGACATTTACCTTGACAAAGGTTCTGACATTCAACACGTATGGACTTTTGAAAAGATTGAAGGCCAAAAAGCATATTATATCACATATAAAGATAACAATACAAAGAAAGCTATTGGCCTGGACGACGATAAATTTTATGTTAATTGCAAAACTTTTGTGGAAGGTGATGATTCTCAAAAATGGGAATTAATCTCGCATGAAGAATTAGTGAAGGACCTTGCTTTTGCGTCAGAATCAAATAAAAAAGATGCAACATTCCTGTTCAAAGGTGCATTTTTAGGACGAAATGACTCGGACTCAGACATTTGGGAAAAATCTTTTTCCCAAAAAGGTTCAAAAGTCAATTGGAAACATGATGGCAGTAGTAATGCTGAAGCAAATACCATTGGAATGGTGTATAATGACAAATTTTATTCAAATGGCGATAACTCCAAATGGACTATTACGAAAAAAGATGAAAACCTCCCAACTGGTAAATATGAAATATCCTGCCAGATTTTCAGCGACAACAACGATGCTACCCTATCATTTAATGGCACGAATGTTGCTGTCCCTCGAGAGAACAATGGAGGATCCACTAAAGCGTCAGCCGCTGCACTCAAATTTAATAACGGGGAGCATCGAGTATCCACTACAATACTCGTAACAGACCGCACGCTAACAACCGTAATAGCAAAAACAGGTTCCAATACAAGTGCCGGAGCTATATTTTTCGATAACTTTAAATTAACCTATCTCGGGCCCACTCCGGAGGAGCTGAAAGTATATGAGGCCGTCAAAGAGGCCATCGACGATGCGCAGAACAAGGCTGATGAAGCAGGGCTTTCGAGCTATAACAACCGCTCGGTGGTGGATGCTTACGAAAATCGTCAGATTCCAGCAGAGACCAAAGGTACACCTGAGATTCACAACACCTACATAGCTCTTGCCAAGGCTGCCTCTAAACAGATTGCAATTCCGGCAGATATGCGTTACGCCATCCTCAACAATTCGTTTGAGATGCGCAATCTGACGGAATGGAATGCCTCTCTGGCCCAAAACGCACGTGTGGTCAGCGAAGAGAAAGCCGGAAAGGATGGCAAGTGGCACGTTGTGGCCGATGGAGGCTCGCTCACCTACAACTTCGAGGTGACAATGCCCGACGGAATCTACGAACTCAAGGCCATGCTTTCAAACGGTGCCAAACTCACAGCTGCCGGAAAGACAAGCGCACCGAGCGATGCTGCCGACGGGGAACTGAAAGAGGTGAGCCTCCGCTTCCGCCTGTCGGGCGGTACAACAACCGTCGGTGTGACATGCGAGGGAGCTTTCTCAGCCGATAATTTCATTCTCACCCGCACCGGCGACCGCGACACAGCATCGGGCTATGAACTGATCGAGCTTGCCATGCGCGACGCCACAGAGCGTGTGAACGCCATGGGCTCACCCTACAACGACAACTGGGACCTCTCGAAGTATCAGCAGATCATCGACGAGCTTTCGCTCGAAGGCGACGGCACCAAGGAGTTCTACGAAATCTACGGACTGCTCCGCGAACAAGTCTACGCCCAGCCGAACACCGACGGAGTGGATTACACAAATGCCATCATCAATCCGAGCTTCGAGTTCGGCACCACCCGAGGATGGGACACCCAGTTTATCGGTGACACCGGTGTTAGGGAATGCGCAAACGAAACCTACACCATGCAGGGTAGTAAGGGAACTTACCTCTTCAACACGTGGCAGGATGGTGGCAAAGGTGCCGCAATCTCGCAGACCATCTCCGACCTCCCTGCCGGCCACTACCGAGTTATCGCCACCATCGGAGGCGACCAGAACAACTATGTGTTCTTTGAAGTAAACGGCCAGCGTTCGGAAGCCAAGAAGATTGAACGTGCCAAAGGCATCGGCGAGGACAAGGCGTTTGAATTCGATGTGGCTGAAGGTACTCAGGAGGTGACCATAACCATCGTGGGCGGCAACTCCGACGGCACATATAACGAGACCGGCGGATGCTGGTACAAGGTGGACTATGTGCGCCTAACACGTCACGGCGACACCAAGGTATGTTTCTTCTACGACCGGCTGCAGCGCGCCATCAACCGCCTGAATGCCCTGGCAGCCGACCTTCCCGACAAATACCGCAAACAATGGGATCCGAGCGACTATCAGGACCTCTACGACCGACATATCAATGGCCCCAGCCACAACAATATCACTGAGGAGGATGACCCGATGAACGGCAGCAACGGCGTGGCCGAAATCAACGAACTCTACGCCCGCTTCCGCGCCCTCGTATTCTCACAGAAGGAAACCGGTGCCGACATGAGCGGCGCCATCGGCAACCAGAGCTTCGAGCTTGGCAACCTTTCATTCTGGAACACCACTATGGAACCCGCCTCCGACACCCAGGTTACCACGAACACAGGTGCCTATGTTGTGGATGCCTCAGAACTGGACGGCGAATATCTGTTCAACTCATGGCAATCGGACAAATCCACACCTGTCACCCAGACTATAAGCACAGTTCCCGCTGGTATCTATCGCCTCACAGCCAAGGTAGCCTCTGACCCGGGCAACCGCTTCTATCTGGCAGTCAACGACAAACCCGGCGACGTACTGACCATCAGCCAGGACAAAACCCACTTCGAGGAAATCAGCGTTGAGTTCGAGGTGACAGCCGATGAAGCCGGCACTGACGGTGCATCAATCACCATCGGCCTGTATCCCTCGGTCGACGGCAAATTCAACCCCGAACTCACTCCGCTCAACCTCGGCCCGTGGTTCAAGGCCGACAATTTCCGCCTGCAGCTCATCGGCCGCAGAATGGACATCAAATGGGCGATGGAATATCCGGAAGAAGGCTACGGCACCATCATCCTCCCCTTCGACGCTAATGTGCCTGAAGATTTGGAAATCAATTCGCTTGAAACATCCCAAGCTTCCGGTATTATCACGGATGAAAACCTTTACCATGTGGCCCAACTTGTCAAACAAGACAAGATCATTGCAAACACTCCCTATGTTGTGACCCGCAAGGTTGCCACCTCCACTCCGGAGTCTGCTCCACAACGCCGGACAGCAGCCTCCGCCGACGAAAATGGTGTGTACACATTCTCGGGCACTTCAACATATGAGAAAGAATCGTACACCGAGGGTCTGCTGACTGGTACATATGTCACCACCGAATCTAAATTCGGCGACCACCATCTACAAGTCAAGGACGGTAATATCGGCTTCATCCATCACGATGAAAGCATTGAACACGCCGCACTGGAGCCATATCATGCCTACATCTCCGCCGACACGGAATTCAAGGATGCTGAAGGAAATAAAATCAACTCCCTCCCCGCCGTATATTTCGAAGAGCCTGTCATAACAATTGAATGGACAATGGAGACGGCACTCTACGGCACCCTCATCCTGCCGTTCGATGCCGAAGTTCCTGCCGGGCTGAACGCACTGACCATAAGCGGACTTAGCGACAGTCCGGACGAATATATGCCTAAGGGTGGAACTGAGAAGATTCAGTATCAGCTCCTGACCTTGTCCGACACAGAAACATTGGAGGCATACAAGCCCTACCTTATGCGTGCCGTGGTGAACCCCGAAGCCACCGCTGCCGAAGGCGATGACGCCGCTGCCACCAACAAGACGTTCACATTCAGGGGCGTGGTAGCCGACAAGACCGGCGCCGACCTTGAAAACGGCCTGCTGAAAGGTGTTGTAACCGACGGCGAGGAGGCTGACGCCGACAAATACATGCTTGCCTACGACAACCGCAACAAGGAAGTGTTCAGCGCAGAGGACGCAGCACAGGCTGTGAACAGATATCACGCCTACATACCGGCTGCCAGCGTAACTGCCGACACCCCGAAACTGCTCTTCTTCGAGGCACCGTCAATCGACGACATCCAGAGCGGCCTGCAGGTTGTGGCCATCGACAGCGAGGCTATCGTCGATGTATTCTCCATTGATGGCATCACGCTCCGCACCGGAATCGAGGCTGCAGAAGCGCTCGAAGGTCTGGCTCCCGGCATCTACGTGCTCCGCACCGCCTCCGGCGCCACCCTCAAAGTCCTGAAACGCTAATCCCCCGCCGCTGCGCAGCGGCACCACATCCCCCCTGCGGACCATCTCCTCTGCGCAGCACTCCATCCCCACAAAAAAGCACCGAGGCCCATCGCCCCGGTGCTTTTTTATGTTTCTCCGCTCAAATTTACTGCGTTTTCCATAGATTTTAAGCCCAATTTTACTGCGTTTTCCATAAAAATCAGAATTTTCTATTTCACAACCATTCCCTGCGCAGCTCATCATCCCCAACAATTGTTCACCCATCGATGGGTCGCAACTGCAACCAAGCGAAACGCCATACACATCAGGCATACCACCTTGCAGTCGCGGCAGGCCGCGACCCTACAATTTGGCGGAACGTTATTTTACCAAATACATTCTTGTCTTTGGTCTCTCACTGCAGAACAAAAAAACACCCATAGCTCAGTGAGCCATGGGAGTTTTGGGGTACCCGGACCCGGGATCGAACCGGGATGGATTGCTCCAACGGTGTTTGAGACCGTCGCGTCTACCGATTCCGCCATCCGGGCTGATAGACAAGGCGTTCTGCGCCTTTGGCGCGGCCGCTTTTGCTGTGGCAAAGTTAATGTTTTTTTTACAATCTCACAACCCGCATCCGTTTCTTTTAAGCAGAAGTCAAATCCATCCACTTGCAGGGACGTGCCTTGGGCACGTGAATCAGGCGTGGGGTTTCCGGCGGCCGCCGAAGTAGTCGTTATGAATCTTGATGCCGAACACGATGGCCGACGATACTGCCGTAATGGAGTTGGTGATGATCAGCGGCAAGTTGACTGGGTTGCTGAAACATCCCTGCACAATGAAGAAGATGCTGCCCAGACCCATGAGCAGAAATGTGGGAAGGGCGATGGCGTCGGTGTCGCGGGTGCGGATGGTATAGATGGCCTGTGGCATGTAGCCCAGCACCATACAGATGGCTGCCATGTAGCCAAAAATCTCAAACAGTGTCATAATTAGCGTTTTAGTCAGCAGAAAATCACAAAGCTTTGCGGATGTGCGCGGCAACTTGAGCCGCAGCATTCCGCTCAAAGGTTCATGCCGATGCCAAAGAGGGCATAATCGTAGAGCACGGGATCCTCGCTGTTGAAACGCCTGAGATTACCGGTAAGTTCAACCACGGCCTTACGGTCGGCCGCCTTGCGTGTGAGCAGTCCGAGCTGACGGGCAGTATCGTTTACATGCACGTCGAGCGGGATGTAGAGCTGCGAGGGCCGGAGCACATGGCTCCAGAGGCCCATGTCGACAATGCCGTCGGTGCGCACGAGCCACCTCAGAGCCATGTTCACGCGCTTCAGGGCCGTTGTGGCCAGATTCTGCGGCAGGCAGCGCGAATTGCACTCGCCGCCGTTGGCTTCGGCCAGCTCGGCGTTCATATGCTCCACCAGGCGCCATGCCGGGGCCTCGTCGTCGGCGATGTGGCGGGCGAGGGCGAAATCGGCCAGCGATCCGTGGGCGGCATATATGCGCCGCAGGCCACGCATGTAGTGGCGGAAATCGCGCGCGAAAAACGTGCGGTGTATGTTCATGTCGGGCAGGTCCTCATAGCCTTCGTCCATCAGGTAGCGGTATGGCTCGAAGTCCATGAGCTGCATCATCTTCATGCCGTTGCGACATATCATCTTGCGGTTGCCCCATGCTATGGAGGCCGCCAGCAGCGCCGCTATCTCCACGTCCTGAAGGCGGGAGAACATGCGCGGAAACTGCACCGGGTCATCGGCGATGAACTCCGGCGAGTTGATGCGGGCGGCCTCTGAATCGAGCAGGGCCTTGAGGTCGGCCTCCGTCATTCCTTGCTGCGGTTGGTGCGCGGACGCGACAGGCGGAGCACCTGCGCCGAACGTGCGGGCATGTAAAGTTTCAGCCACTCCTTGCCTATGGGCTGGTAGAGGGGGTCAAACTGGGTGAGATGCTCAACGGATTCGTCGATATTGCCGAAGCCGCCGAACTGGGGTGCGTCGGACGACAGCACCACCTTGTACTTTCCGGCGGGAGCCAGAATGCCGTAGTCGCTGAACGAATGCACGGGCGAGAAATTGAACACGAACACCAGATTGCCGCGGCGGAAGGCCAGCACCTGGTCGTCGTCCTTCTCCCAGAGTTTCTCGATGCCGAGCGACTGGAAGTTGTAGACGCCCGAAATCAGTTCGACCATGGCGTTGTCGAACGCGTTGAGGAATTTGTACTGCAGGTCCTCGCGGTCCACCAGATCCCACTGGCGGCGGGCATACTTGTAGCTCCAGCCGTTGCCCTCGCGCGGGAAGTCGATCCACTCGGGATGGCCGAACTCGTTGCCCATAAAGTTGAGGTAGCCGCCGTTGATGGTGGAGGCGGTGACGAGGCGTATCATCTTGTGGAGCGCGATGCCGCGGGTCACCATGGGATTGGTGTCGCCCACCATCATGTGCCAGTACATCTCCTTGTCAATGAGGCGGAAAATCACCGTCTTGTCGCCCACAAGGGCCTGGTCGTGGCTCTCCACATAGCTTATGGTCTTTTCGTCGCTGCGGCGGTTGGTAAGCTCCCAGAAGATGGATGTGGGGTGCCAGTCCTCGTCCTTGCGCTCCTTGAGGGTCTTGATCCAGTAGTCGGGGATGCCCATGGCCATGCGGTAGTTGAACCCGATGCCACCGTCCTTGAACTTGATGGCCAGCCCGGGCATGCCGCTCATCTCCTCGGCGATGGTGATGGCATGCGAATTGACATCGTGGATAAGCATGTTGGCCAGAGTGAGGTAGACTATGGCGTTGGTGTCCTGGTTGCCGTCGTAGTAGTCAGCATAGCTGCCGAACGCCTTGCCAAGGCCATGGTCGTAATAGAGCATGGAGGTCACGCCGTCGAAACGGAAACCGTCGAAGTGGTATTCCTCAAGCCAGTATTTGCAGTTGGACAGCAGGAAATGCAGCACCTCGTTCTTGCCGTAGTCGAAGCAGAGCGAGTCCCAGGCCGGATGCTCGCGGCGATGGTCGCCGTAGAAATAGAGGTCGTAGGAGCCGTCTAGGCGTCCCAGACCCTCATTTTCATTTTTCACGGCATGCGAGTGCACAATGTCCATAATCACGGCGATGCCCAGCTCGTGGGCGCGGTCGATCAGGCTCTTGAGCTCCTCGGGCGTGCCGAAACGGCTCGATGCGGCATAGAAGTTGCTCACATGATAGCCGAACGACCCGTAGTAGGGATGCTCCTGGATGGCCATAATCTGAATGGCGTTGTAGCCGTCGGCGGCGATGCGGGGCAGAATCTTGTCGCGGAACTCCAGATACGAGCCCACTCCCTCCTTCTGCTGCGCCATGCCTATGTGGCATTCGTAGATCATCAGGGGCTTGGTGTCTGGAATGAACTTCTCTACCGTCCAGCGGAACGGCGTCGGCTCCCACACCTGCGCCGAGAAGATGTGGGTCTGCTCGTCCTGCACCACGCGGGTGGCATAGGCCGGGATGCGCAGCCCCTCGCCGCCGGGCCAGTGCACACTCATCTTGTAGAGGTCGCCGTGGCGGATGCGGTCGAACGGCACATGCAGTTCCCACACGCCGTTCTTGGCGGGATTGAGCTTGAAATCCGGCGACTCCTTCCAGTCGGAGAAATCGCCGACGAGATAAATTTCGGTGGCATTGGGCGCCCATTCGCGGAACACCCACCAGTCGCCCACACGGTGCAGCCCGAAATACTGGTGCGCGTTGGCGAAGTCCTTTAGCGAGTTGCAGTGCGTGGTCAGCTCCGCCTCCTTGCGCAGCACGTCCTCATGGCGCCCGTCGATGGCGGCGGCATAGGGTTCGAGCCAGGGGTCGTTTTTATAGATAGCAAGCGCCTTGGCCTTTCGGGCGGCGCGTGGCTGCGGCGTTTTCGCAGCAGCCGTGGTGGATGTTTTCTTAGCCATTATATGTGTTTGTTTTATATATTCAGAAAGAAAGCAGATTGTTGGCGGCGGCGAAAGGCGACAGACGGTTGGAGAGCACCAGACGCTCGGCCTCGGCAATGCGGCGCGCGCGTTCGGGGTCGTCGTAGAAGCGGCGGCGCAGCTCGGAATCGATGGTCTCGTACATCCAGTAGCGCGACTGCTGGCGGCGGCGCTCCTCGAAGTAGCCGTTCTTGTCCACGAATTCGAAATAACGGTCAATCATGTCCCACACCTCGGCGATGCCCAGCTCGAAGTAGCCCGAATAAGTGAGCACCTCGGGAGTCCAGCCGCTCGGCGGGGTCGGGAAAAGATGGAGCGCGGCGCGGAACTGAGCCTGAGCCAGCTGCGCGCGTTTAATGTTGTCGCCGTCGGCCTTGTTGATTACAATCCCGTCGGCCATCTCCATGATGCCGCGCTTTATGCCCTGCAGCTCGTCGCCGGTGCCGGCAAGCTGAATGAGCAGGAAAAAGTCGACCATCGAATGCACGGCCGTCTCGCTCTGGCCCACGCCCACGGTCTCCACGAAGATGTTGTTGTAGCCGGCAGCCTCGCAGAGCACGATGGTCTCGCGGGTCTTGCGCGCCACACCTCCTAGCGAACCGCCCGAAGGCGAAGGGCGTATGAACGCCGACTCGTGTTGCGACAGCTTTTCCATGCGGGTCTTGTCGCCCAGAATGCTCCCTTTGGTACGCTCCGACGAGGGGTCGATGGCCAGCACGGCCAGCTTGCCGCCGTTGCGCAGCACGTGGAGGCCGAACACATCAATAGAGGTGGACTTGCCCGCTCCGGGTACACCGGTGATGCCGATGCGACGACTGCGGCCCGAATGCGGCAGACACTTTTCAATCACTTCCTGCGCGATTGCCTGATGCGCCGGAGCCACGCTTTCAACCAGAGTGACGGCACGGGCCAGACGCATCACATCGCCCTTCAGAATCCCCTCCACCAGATCCGGGGCCGACGGCAACTGCTGACGGCGGCGAGGCTTGAGGTAGGGATTGACAACAGGGGGCTGTTTCACGCCGGCATTCACAGCAAGGCCGACGTATTCGGGAGAGTTTTCAGGATGTTTTTCCAAGGTTAAACGCGGGATTGAGTGGAAATATCTACTTAATTTATTCAACGCTGCCGGAGCCTGTTTTGTTGGCACGTGGCGGCACAGGATCGTAGCCGGACCCTCCCCATGGATGGCACCGCATCAGACGCCTGAAGGTGAGCCACAGGCCACGCAGCGGACCGTGCACCCTCAACGCCTCCAGAGCGTAGGCCGAGCACGTTGGGGTGAACCGGCATGAAGCCGGAAACATGGGCGAAATGGCTCCACGGTAGAACCATATGGGCGCCTGCAGCGCTTTCACCATAAGTCGTGAGAACCAATTCATAGGCAATGACGGCAAGCCAGTGCCCACGTGCGCCGGTCAGTGGAACGCACCCCGGAACATTGGCTAACGCAAAAATACACATTTTTTCCGAAACCTCACCATCCCCGCCCCCTTTCCCGCAAAAATTTAAGTTAAATCTCCCTTGTCTTTCGAAAATTTTTGCTGCAGTGTCCAAGGAAAAATTAAGTTCATTTTGTGGAAGGTTAAAAGAATGAATAGAAAGGTTGAGCTTCGCTAATCAGTATCGTTCTCAATCTTTGCGTCACGATGATAACCGTGCCGTATAAACGGATCAACAAATATCAGTTCCTTATACCATGCTCCTTGCTCATTCTTTTTATTTTGCATTCGCCAGAATCCTCTGACAAAAATCTCATTATCATTCACAATCTTTCTAAACCAACGGGAGTCCATAACAATAACCTTTTGGCCCAATTGATTTACGACTTTCTTTTTGTCAACATATTCAAGAGGAGTGCCATCAACCGCTGTAAATTTGCCTTGAGGGATAACCACGGTCTCGACTTTGACATATTTTTTTACAGCGACATACGTAGCTATAAAATTTGCTACTGAAGCAACAGCCATTTCTCGTTGTTCTAAATTACCCTTAAAAAGGCAATTATCTTCTAATAAGGTGTTTAAAATCCCAGT